>JAEEGL014349288.1_pt1 | contig 13391 bp, 11 predicted proteins | sample 9134231 | NCBI WGS metagenome assembly JAEEGL01 (sample SAMN16246548, study PRJNA631951) | gut metagenome | biome: gut microbiome; feature: rumen; material: fiber-attached | host: Bos | place: Iran: Karaj | collected 2018-10 | reverse complement strand
ACCGAGTCTAATTACACTTCACAATTCACTCTTCTCAATTCACAATCCTGCGACAGCACTGTCACCCTCCATCTCACCGTCAACCACAGCACCACCGGCATCGAGACCGTCACCGCCTGCGACAGCTATACTTGGCACGACACCACTTTCACCGAGTCTAATTACACTTCACAATTCACACTTCTCAATTCACAATCCTGCGACAGTACCGTCACCCTCCACCTCACTCTCAACCACAGCACTACCGGCATCGAGACCGTCACCGCCTGCGACAGCTATACCTGGCACGACACCACTTTCACCATCCCCTCTTTAGAGGGGTACGGCGAAGCCGGGGGGTATGTAATCACTTCTCAATTCACACTTCTCAATTCACAATCCTGCGACAGCACCGTCACCCTCCACCTTACTCTCAACCACAGTAACACTGGCATCGAGACCGTCACCGCCTGCAACAGCTACACCTGGCATGGCAACACCTACACCGCCTCCACCAGCACTCCCACCTTCGTCGAGACCAACACCGTCGGTTGCGACAGCACCGTCACCCTCAACCTAACCGTCAACAACAGCACCATCGGCATCGACGTGCAGACCGCCTGCGACAGCCTCCTCTGGCACGGCACCACCTACACCGCCTCCACCAACACTCCCACCTTCCACTCCCTCAATGCTGTCGGCTGCGACAGCACCGCCGTACTCCATCTCATCATCAACAACAGCACCACCGGCATCGAGACCGTCACCGCCTGCGACAGCTACACTTGGCATGACACTACCTTTACTGAGTCTAATTACACTTCTCAATTCACAATCCTCAATTCACAATCCTGCGACAGCACCGTCACCCTCCATCTTACTATCAACAACAGCTCCACCGGCATCGAGACCGTCACCGCCTGCGACCAATATACCTGGCATGGCACCACTTTTACCGAATCTAATTACACTTCACAATTCACACTTCACAATTCACAATCCTGCGACAGCACTGTCACCCTCCACCTCACCCTCAACCACAGCACCGTCGGCACCGAGGTCGTCAATGCCTGCGACAGCTACGTCTGGCATGACCACACCTATCTGGCCTCCACCAGCAGTCCCACCTTTGTCGAGACCAACGCTGTCGGTTGCGACAGCACCGTCACCCTCCACCTCACCCTCGGCCATAGCAATACTGGCATCGAGACTGTCACCGCCTGCGACCACTACACTTGGCACGGCACTACCTTCACCGAATCTAATAACACTTCACAATTCACACTTCAAAATTCACAATCCTGCGACAGCACCGTCACCCTCCATCTCACCATCAACAATAGCTCCACAGGCACCCAGACCGTCACTGCCTGCGACCGCTACACCTGGCACGGCATCGACTACACCTCTAGCACCACCACGCCCACCTTCGTCGAGACCAACGCCGTCGGCTGCGACAGCACCGTCACCCTCCACCTCACCGTCTACTACAGCACCCACGACAGCTACAACCAGTCCGCCTGCGACCTCTACACTTGGCATGGCACTCCCTACAACACTACCGGCATCTACACTTACAACTACACCAACGCCGACGGCTGCGCCAGCACCGACACGCTGCACCTCGACATCAGTATGCACGACGACACCGCCTATCTCGTCGCTGCCTGCGACAACTACCGTTGGAACGGCACCACCTATACCGCCTCCGGCACCTACACCTACAACCACACCCAGCCCGGATCCATCTGCACCAATGTCGACACCCTCTACCTTACCCTCCACTATAGCAACACCGGCACCGATACCCAGGAAGCCTGCGACCAGTACACCTGGCACGGCACCACCTACACCGTCAGCACCAAGGCTCCCACCTTTGTCGAGCACAACCAATATGGTTGCGACAGTCTCGTCTCTCTCCACCTAACCATCCACAACAGCTCCACCGGCATCGAGACGGCCACCGTCTGCGACCGCTTCGTCTGGCACGGCATCACCTACACCTCCAGCACCTCCATGCCCACCTACACCGAGACCAACGCCGAAGGCTGCGACAGCATCGTCACCCTCCACCTCACCGTCAACCACTCCAACACTGGCATCGACTATCAGACCGCCTGCGACCGCTTCATCTGGCACGGCAACACCTATATCGTTTCCACCAACACACCCACCTACACCGAGACCAACGCCGCTGGCTGCGACAGCGTCGTCACCCTCCACCTCACCATCAATCAGAGCAACACCGGCATCGAGACTGTCACCGCCTGCGACTCCTACACCTGGCACGGCACCACCTACACCGCCTCCACCTCCTCGCCCGTCTTCTTCGGGCAGAACGAGGCCGGCTGCGACAGCGTCGCCATGCTCCACCTCACCATCAACAACTCCAGCCACGACAGCTACAACGTCACCGCCTGCGAGCAATACCTCTGGCATGGCACCACCTACACCGCCGACGGCACCTACACCTATCCCTACACCAACGCCGTCGGTTGCCCCAGCACCGACACCCTCCACCTCGTCGTCGGCACCCACTCCGACACCGCCTACCATGTCGCTGCCTGCGATGCCTACAGCTGGAACGGCCAGTTCTTCACCGCCAGCGGCACCTACACCTACGACTACAACACCCTCGGCTCCGGCTGTCAGAACGTCGACACCCTCTACCTCACCATCAACCACAGCACCTCCAATGTCGACATCGTCACCGCCTGCGACCAATACACTTGGCACGGCATACCCTACACCGCCTCCACCTCTACCCCCATCTTCGTCACCCAGAATGCCGCCGGTTGCGACAGCGTCATGATGCTCCATCTCGTTATCAACCACAGCACCGCCGGCATCGAGACCGTCACCGCCTGCGACAGCTACACGTGGCATGGCACACCCTACACCGTCTCCACCTCTGGCCCCACCTATAGCACTCTCAACTCCATGGGCTGCGACAGCACCGTCACCCTCCATCTCACCATCAACCACAGCTCCGATTCCGTCGAAACCGTCACCGCCTGCGACTACTACACCTGGCACGGCACCACCTACACTGCCTCTAATTACACTTCTCAATTCACACTTCTCAATTCACAAGCCTGCGACAGCACCGTCACCCTCCATCTCACCATCAACCACAGCTCAGCCGGTGTCGACAACCTCACCGTTTGCGACAGCCTCACTTGGCACGGCACCACCTACACCGCCTCCACCACCACGCCCACATTCCTCACCACCAACACAGTCGGCTGCGACAGCCTCGTCACGCTCTACCTCACCGTAGGCCATAGCAACGCCGTCACCGAGACCGTCACCGCCTGCGACAGCTATACCTGGCACGACACCACTTTTACTGAGTCTAATTACACTTCTCAATTCACACTTCTCAATTCACAATCCTGCGACAGCACTGTCACCCTCCACCTCACCCTCCACTACAGCACCGACACCGTCGAAACCGTCACTGCTTGCGACAGCTATACTTGGCATGACACCACCTTCACCGAATCTAATTACACTTCACACTTCACGCTTCACACTTCACAAGGTTGCGACAGCACCGTCACCCTCCACCTCACCATTAACCACAGCACCGACTCCGTCGAGACCGTCACCGCCTGCGACAGCTATACATGGCATGACTCCACTTTCACCATCCCCTCTTTAGAGGGGTACGGCGAAGCCGGGGGGTATGTAATCACTTCACAATTTACACTTCTCAATTCACAATCCTGCGACAGCACTGTCACCCTCCACCTCACTCTCAACCACAGCTCCTCTACCATCGAGCAATACGAAGTCTGCGACAGCCTCCGTTGGCACGACACCACTTTCACCGAATCTAATTACACTTCACAAATCACGCTTCACAATTCCCAAGGTTGCGACAGCATCGTCACCCTCCACCTCACCGTCCACTATAGCGTTCGCGACACCATCTACGACACCGCCGTCAACAGCTATATCTGGAACGACAACACCTACACCGAGAGCGGTCAGTACCTCTTTGTCGGCACCACCGAGGCGGGCTGCGACAGCATTGTCCATCTCTTCCTCACCGTCAACCACGTCGGCATCGACTCCGTTGCCTCGTCGCCCGTCCTCACCCTCTATCCCAATCCCACCGCGGGCCTCGTCACCATCGACGGAGCCGACATCACCCGTGTCGACATCTTCGACCCCGCGGGTCGCATCGTGGGTAGTGTCGTAGGCAGCCGCCAGGTCGACCTCTCCGCCCTGCCCACTGGCACTTACCTCCTCCGCATCACCACGCCGCAAGGCACCGCCGTCAGCCGCGTCATCAAACGCTAGCTGACTATCTGCTATAACGCCTTGGGGCACGCGTTCACAATAACCCCGCACTGAAAATGGATGAGTCAGGCAGAATGGTCTTATTTGTTGAATTCCCGTTCAGCCTCTACTTTGAATGGTGTATCAAATGCTCGCTATTCGTACGTCAAAATACAGGATGATAATAATGTTATCACCTCTGGATTGATGGTATACCCCGATGTGTTCGCTTGGCCGACGACAACGGGAGCCCCAGCTGTTATTTCTGCTAGCAACATTAATGCACAACTAGCCTGGACTAATACCTCGGTTCCCACTTATTCTGCGTCACAGTGGCGGGAATTGGAAGATGCAGGGTGTGTATTCTTACCAGCAAAAGGTAGGTATAATTGGCAATCAAATACTGGTCGTTTTCAGGGTGATGGAGAAGGGTTTTATTGGACATCAACACCAATATCAGATGCCAATAATTGCAAAGATGCCTATTATTTGCATATTACGCAAACTGGAGCTCCATCAACTAGTTCTTATCAATCATATGCTTATGGCTGTATGGTCAGACTTGTGTATGCATACTAATATAGGTTAGTTCTGCATTTTAATATGAGGGACGGTAGCGTTGCCGCCCCTTCTTTTTGCCCCCTCAGCAATTTGGGCTCACCTCCACGTATCGCACCTATCGCGAGTATAAATAAGATTCGTTCAGATACGCGTGATACATGGAGACTTAGCACCGCACGTCATGGCGGGCCGATGACGCTGACAATGGCGCGCACCTGCGCTATGGTCAGCGTGTTCTGATAGGGGTGGTAGCCCAGTTTCCACAGTTGCTCCATCAGGCCGGGATAGAGCGACAGTTCGCGGTTCAGCCAGTTCAGCGCACTCCGCGGCGACATATTGCCCCGCGTATACTCAAGTGCCAGCTCCGTCTTGCCATACGGCCGTAAGGTGAAATCGGTGTCCATGTTGTTTTTCTTTTAAGGGGGAGTTAGATAGGGAGTGAAAAAGGGAGTGGAATGGGGCGTTTATGAAGACAATGCATTTGTCCCTTTTAACTCCCACTTTAACTCCCATTATAACTCCCATTTTTACTTCTATTTATTTTTCAATTTTCACTGTTTGAGGCACGATGCAGCGCACGATAGCGAGCATCTGATCGGGGGTGCGGTGCTCGAGGAAGGGGAGGCGGTCCAGCACCTCCTGTACCAGCTCGTCGGCCAGCTGGCGACGGTAGTGCAGGGCCTCGTGGCTCACCGCCACGATGTCGCCCTCGTCGTAGCCATATTCGCGTGCCAGCCGCCGGGCCTGGCCCTCAGCCATGTCGGCAAACACCAGCAGCCTATATCTGCCGCCGCCCTCGGCGACAACGACAACGGTGTGTCGGATTTCGATAGTGATAGTCATAGCGTTTTATATAATTATCAATTTTCAATTCTCAATTTTCAATTCCCGAGTAGCTTTCCTGTGCCTTGGCGAAGGCCTCTTCACTGCCGAAGAGGGCCATCAGCTCGTTGTTGTTGCAATAGAGGCGCTGCGTGGAAGACCGCAGGCTTTCGCCCTTCTGGCGCAGGTGCACCCATGCCATGCCGCCCACCACGTCGCTGCTGGCGGCAAGCTGTCCGCCCCGCTGGGCGAAGCCTGGGCTGTTGTGGGTGGCGTGCCGCAGCTGGGTCTGCTTGGCGGGATTCAGCACCAGGTCGGTGCAGCTGATTACCACCACGGGCCTGCCGTCGGGGCTCACGCTCTGCTGCTCGCACAGATAGTAGCGCAGGATGTCGCCGGGGTAGTAGTCGTAGTTGTTGTCTACGATGGCCATGGCGATCTGCCTCACGGTGGTGCTCTCGTCTATCGCCAGCCCGCCCAGCTGGATGCTGGTGACGGGCGCGATGCCGTCGTGGTTGACGACGATTTCGCTCAGCGACCCCTGCGACACCACCACGTCGGTCAGCACACAGGTCTGCTGATAGGCCTGCCGCTTGGTGAGGTAGATGGGGTGTGCCTGCATGGCGTGGGCCACAAACGTGTTGAAGTCCGTCACGCCATTGCGCCTCTGCTCGAAGGCGGGGTGCTGTCCGCAGGGAAACGACTTCCAGAGGTTGACGATGTTGCTCATGCGTGTGCGCTGCCGCAGCTGTCGTTCGCTGGGGCGTCGCGGGTGGATCTTCTCGTTGTGGCGGCTGCGGATAATCGTCATGCCGTCGCGCTGGTAGATGGTGAAGTCGCCGATGCGACCCTTGCCCAATAAAGGGATTCCGTTCAATTGTGCCATATCTTGTCTGTTTTAAATTTTTTGCAAAAGTACTGCTTTCGTTTTTCTGCCGTACCGATTCTTACCGCTTCGTACGGATTCCTACCGCATTGTACCGATTCTTACCGATTGGCAGGCTCTTCAAGGCTATAATAGCGAAGAACGACCTATGGTGAATCGCCTGAAGGTGGAGGGCTCGAGGGAGTCAGGCAGGCGCACGGAGGGGCGGAGGTGGGGTGAAAATCGGTTTTTCATGGGGTTGGATTTTTCGTTTCGAGGTGCAAAGGAACGATTTTTTGAGATGCCTGAAAAACTTTTTTTCGACGCAAAGCAGATGCAAAGTCGGCGTTAATATTTACGCAAACAGAATGTTAACTTGAGGGCGGGAGCGGCGGGACGATTTTTTTTTTTATGAATAATGTTTGTATGTGTGAAAAAAACTATATATTTGCATTATGAAATAAGTCGAATGCCGTGACTGTCAACCCCAATAGAGATATGCCCGCCATCCGTTTCGACTACGACAGGGATGGGCGTATGGTTGTCGCTGTGCAGGGGGTGGAGGAGGTGTATAGGGGTGTGTTCGACGAGGCGCGGGTGGTGGAGTCGGTGCGGCAGTTGGGGCTGTGCCAGAAGGATAGGGCGAGCCTGTATCTCGACGCGGCCGACCGCTGCCAGGACGACGAGGTGGCGGAGCGGCTGATGACGTTGGCGCAGTGCCACGCCGAGCGGGCGAAACGCATCGACCGCGTGCGCCAAGAGTTTGACATTCCGTTGGCGCCGATTGGCGACGCTAACTTTTGCGCTAAGGCTTCTGCCGATTGTGGAAGAAATGGAGGAGTTGTGGAGGTACCACCCCCGACGGTGGAGGTTTTGGGGACTAACCAGCTGATTGCTATCACGAAGGGGATGCGCAAGCACATGATTGACGCATTGGAGGGGACGTTTGTGCCCCGCTATCGTGGCGAGGTGGCTCTGCGCGCGTTGGGACTGCTGAGGGGGAGGGTGACGAACTATGTGGAATGGCAGCAGGGCCTGCTGCAGCTGGCGGCGTTGACACGGTTTCTGCGGGGCGATGCCACTTTTGTGCTGGACAGCGAGCTGATGGTGGGCGAGACGCTGCTGCCTGCGGGGAGCTATGGCAACGGCACGCCGATAGTGGCGACGCCCAAGGGCGGCGAGCGCCACTGGCAGATGGTGACGACGCTGTTTCGCGACAGCCAGGGCAGGCAGCTCAACAGCGCGTCGCTACGCACGGTGGCGGTGCAGGTGGAAAGGACCGACGGCAAGGAGTTCAGGGAGATTGTCTACTTGTTCTACCCTTTGATTTTTGACTCGGACGGGCAGTCACGGCAGAATAATCTGTATCTTAAAGAGGGGAGCTTTAACTGGGAGTTGTAAGAGGGAGTTAAAGGGGGGAGTTAAAGTGGACAATACATTTGGCGACCCAAAATTTGTCCATTTTAACTCCCAATTATACTCCCATTTTAACTCCCTTTTTTACTCGTATTTAGTTTCGGCGGAGGGTGAGGAGTGTGATTTCGGGCGGGGCGCCGATGCGGGCGGGGAAGATGGTTTCGCCAAGGCCTTGGTTGACGTAGAGGTATTGCCAGAATTTTTCGTACAGGCCGCGGTATTGCTGGTACCAGAGGCGCGCGGGTGTCCAGCCGAGGATGCTGGCTTGGGCAGCGTGGGTGTGGCCGGAGAGGGTGAGGGGGATGTCGCGCCCGACGACTTCGCGGTCCCAATGGGTGGGGTCGTGGGTGAGGAGGATGACGAAGGAGCCCTGTGTGCCTTGGAGGGCCGTGCTGAGCCGGCCCGTGGTGGGAAAGTGGCGCGAGGTGGAGACGTTCTCGACTCCGGCGACGACGAGGCTGTCGGCTCCGCGGCGCAGGACGGCATGGCTGTTAAGCAGCACCTGCCAGCCCATGTCCCGCTCGAGGGCTACGACATTGCGTAGGCTGTCGGGATAGGGGTTGTAGGTGCAGTAGTCGTGGTTGCCGACGACGGCGAAAATGCCGTCGCGGGCACGGAGCTGGGAGAGGATGGGGCGGGTGTCGAGGAGCTCGTCGGAGCCGATGGTGACGATGTCGCCGGTGAAGGCGATGAGGTCGGGCTGGAGGGCGTTGGCCTTGTCGACAAAACGCTGGAGGGCGCGGTGGCGGTGGTGGAAGGAGCGGGAGTGGATGTCGGAGAGTTGGACGATTTGGTAGCCGTCGAAGGCGGCGGGTAGGGTGGGGAGCGTGATTTCGACGCGGCGGACCTGGCAGGTGTTGCGCTCGATGAGGATGCCGTAGGCGAGCATGAGGACGGGCAGCACTAGCGTGAGCAGCCCCCACAGGAAGCAGTGGCGAAAGTTGAGGTGCCCCAGCCATGCCAGCAGGGCGGAGACGGCAAGGTCGAGCAGCATGACAGCTAGGCAGCTGACGAGCAGTATGACGACGACGGAGAGGAACTCGGTATGGGGCATGGGAAATTGATAATTGAAAGTTGAAAATTGAAAAAGATGAAAATTGAAAAGTGAAATTATATGCGGCAGCTAATTCTCAATTTTCAACTTTCAATTTTTAAAGGGCAGGTGTATTGGCCGTGTTTACGGGAGTTGCGGCCGTATTGGATGGCGAAGTGGGGGCAGTGGTGGAGGCAGGCGAAGCAGAGGTTGCAATGGCCTTGTCGCCAAGTGGGCTTGCCGTCTTGGATGGTGATGAAATGGTCGGGGCAGAGCTGCTCGCAGAGGCCGCAGCCGGTGCAGGCATCGTTGACTGCGAAACGGCTGGTGGTGGTGCGGAGGTAGAGGGGATACATGGTGAGGGTGTATAGTTTGCCCATGCCGTGATGCTTGTCGAAGTCGCCGGTGGAGCGGTTTTGGATATGCTGTATGACGTTGTCGATTTCGCCTTGGGCACGTTCGAGGACGGCAGTGGATTTGGCGCGGTCGTCGCATTGGAACATGGGACAGTAGGTGTCGGGCATGAGTACTAGGTATTGGGCATCGACGTTGCGACCCAGTGCTTTCTCGAACATGCGGGCGGCAGCACCAGAGGAGCCGCTTGGGGTGAGGACGGTGAAGGTGTAGTGGTTGCCTTCTATCTTTATTTGCCGTGCGAAGCGGTCGACGGCGGTGGGTATGCCCCAGAAGTAGACGGGGAAGACGAAGCCGATGGGCTCACCGTTGTCGGGCACGGTGGCGGGGATGTGTTCGGGGATGAAGGCGACGGTGTCGCCGAGGGCTTGGGCGATGCGCTGGGCAACGTAGCGGCTGTTGCCAGCACCGGTGAAGTAGTAAATCATTTTTAATTGAGAATTGAAGATTGAAAATTGAATGGACATACCCCCGCTTCGCGGTACCCCTCTAAAGAGGGGACGGCTGACGCATCAACTTGTCGATTCTAACTTTCTACTTTTAAGTTGTGATATTAGCCTTATGGCGAGGGTGAGGGAGATGGGGAGTAGGGCGGCGTTGAGCTGCTGGGGGAGCGGTGCGAGGGTCATGACGCAGGCGGCAAGGAGCATGACGAGCTGTAGGACGACGAGCCAGGATTTGCTCCGATTAAGCCGGATGAGGAAGTAGAGGAAGAGGGGCGAGGCCCAGAGGATGTTGAGGTTGACCTTGGTGCAGTAGTGTGAGGAGAGGAACCAGAGGAAGATGACGAGCAGCGAGCCGAGGAAGGGGATGAGGAAGAGGGGGATGTCGAGCCAGCGGAGCCGCCAGCCGTTTTTCCACCCCAGGAGGGTGAGGAGCAGCACGGCGAGGAAGAGGACCCAGAAGGTGAGGGTGGGTGAGACGCTGCGGGAGGGGGGAGTGCGGGTTTCGGGCAGGATGAGGGTGGCGGGGTCGGCGAGGGACTGACGGGTGTCGCTGACGGTGAGGGTGTCGAACTGATGCATCATTTCGATGGGGGAGAACATATACTCGTAGTTGCTGCAGCGGTGGTCGCAGGGGAGGCCGAGGGCCATGTCGACGGCGAGACGCCACCAGAGGAGTGTGTGGGCAGTGCTACGGTAGAGGAGGTTGCGATAGGTGAGGTTGGTGTCGGTGGTGGTTTCGGGAGCGAGGGTGCGGTGGTCGAGGGAGTGGGCTATCATGTCGCGGGGACGAGTGGCACAGTTGTCGCGGAAGAAGTCGTATTGGTAGTAGCGGTATTCGGGTAGGTGATTGGTCTCGAGGAGGAGGAAGAGGTTGTTGACCTCCTGGTTGGTGAGGCGCAGGCGTTGCTGCCAGATGGCGCGGCCTTCGTATTGGTACTCGAAGAGGAATCCGTTGAAGGGTGAGCGGCTGAGGTGATAGTTGAGGTAGCCGCGTGCGAACTGCCAATAGAAGTGGGGGATGTCGAAGTCGAAGGTACCGTAGTTGTAGACGTAGTCGATGCCCTGGGTGCTGTCGCAGATGCGAAGTGCGCTGTGGCCGAATGAGGTGTAGAACTCGTCGCCGGCACCGCAGGTGAGGAGGGCGGCATAGGCGGAGTCGCCTAGATGGGGGAGGCTGTCGGGGAGCTGTGCCCGCAGGGGGAGGGCAAGGAGAAGTAGGAGGTAAGAACTAAGAACAAAGTTTTTTTTCATTGATGATTATATTTCAACTTTTTATACATACCCCCCCGCTTCGCGGTACCCCTCTCAAGATGGGACGGCTGACGCGGTGGGTGGCATTCAATTTTCAACTTTCAATTTTCAATTATTACTGAGGTGTACATCCATTTGCGGGAATGGGATGGTGATGCCGTTGGCGTAGAAGGCCTTGTAGATGTTCTCGCGGATGCGGAGCCAGACGGTCCAATAGTCCTCGACGGTGACCCACATCCAGAGGGAGAAGTCGACAGAGCTGTTGCCTAATTCGCTGACGGCGACGACGGGTTCCTTGGGCTCGTGGAGGACGAGGGGGTCGTCGTTGATGACCTGCAGGAGGACGGCTTTGGCATGGTCGAGGTCGGTGCCGTAGGCTACGGAGGCGACGATGTCGAGACGGATGGTAGGCTCTTTGGTGTGGTTGATGATGGATTTGTTGGAGAGTTCGCTGTTGGGGACGATGATGGTGCGACCGTTGAAGGGTTGGATGGTGGTGTTGAAGATGCGGATGCCACGGACGTAGCCTTTGTAGGAGCCACACTCTATGTAGTCGCCCACCTTGAAGGGTTTCATGAGCAGGATGATGACCCCGCCGGCGAAGTTTTGGAGGGTGCCTTGGAGGGCCATGCCGATGGCGAGGCCCATAGCACCGAGGAGGGCGATAAAGGAGGTGGCCTTGATGCCGATAACATCCATAGCCATGATGATAATCATGGCCTTGAGGAGCACGTCGACGAGCGAGCCGAGGAAGGTCTGCAGCGAGGGTTCGGCATTGCGGCGTTCGAGAGTGCGGACGATAAGCTTCTTCAGCATCTTGGCAAGCTTCATGCCTACCCAGAGGATGAGGATGGCGATGAGGAGCTTGGGGACGAAGCCTACGGTGAGCTCGGTGAGGGCGTGGAGGCCGTCTTGGACGATGGTGTTGCGGCCTGTGACCACGTCTTTGAGGTCGGTGAGGTTCATGTTCTTGAGGCTGTCGGCCACGGTGCGGGTGATGCTGTCCTGAGTCAAGATGGTCTGTCCGAATTCGTCTTTAAGGATGGGAGGGGCTGCGTTCTGAGCTCCAGCAGCTGCCAAAAGGGCGGGGGTGTTGTCGTCGAGTAGAATCATATTCTGAATGTTATAGACTGATAACGTTAGAGAATAGAAAAAATTGTATTGTTGAAGAAAAAAACGTATCTTTGCATGTTGAAAAGAAAGGAAAGAATATGGTTATAGATTTCAGTAACATAGAGTTGTCGCTGCAGCCGCAGTTTAAGGGTGGCGAAGGGGTGACGAAGACCCGTGCGTTTTTTGACGGCACGAATAAGATTATGCAGGGCTGTCTGGAGCCGGGATGCACGATTGGCTACCACTGCCATGAGACATCGAGCGAGATGATTTATATCCTGAGCGGGGAAGCACGGGTGCTGTATGACGACGGTGAGGAGCGGCTGGTGCCGGGGCAGTGCCACTATTGCCCCAAGGGACATTCGCACAGCCTTATTAATGCGTCGGAGACGGAGGATTTGACCTATTTTGCCGTGGTGCCAGAGCAATGACGAGAGAATCTATACGCAATTGTCCCGACTTGATGGACGCGATACAGCAGATAGGCATGGTGCCGCTGTTGGACAGTGGCATCAGAGGCTTTTCGGCTGACGAGATGGTGGCACCCGAATGCCGCTATGTGGTGATGGACGAGGGATGGGAATGGCCGCTGTGGGATTGGAAGGGCCCAATCGTGACGGAGGGGCATTTTGCATACGGTAAGTTCTTTGGTGGCAAGGCGGGCTTTGTGTCGCTGGAATGGTGGCCTGACCTTTGCAACTATCGTCGTGCCAAATATCCTGAACCGGCGGAAGATAGCATCGAGGGAGTGATACTGGAGGTGCTGCGCGTGAACGGCAGCATGATAACGCGCGACTTGCGCAACGCCTGCGGATTCACGGGAGCGAAGATGCGGAGTAGGTTCGACAGCTATGTGACGCGGCTGCAGATGGCGTGCCGCGTGGTGACGGAGGATTTTGTGTACCCGCACGACAAGCATGGCAAACAGTACGGCTGGGGCTGGGCACTGCTGAACACACCAGAGCATCTGTTTGGCAGAGAGGCGTGTGAGTGCGACCGCACACCGGAGGAGTCGTTGGCACGGATAATGGAACACCTTCGTGGCTTGCTGCCCAATGCCAGCGAGAAGCAGCTGATGAAGATGATGGGGTAAGTTGAAAATTGAAAATTGAGAATTGAAAATTGAGAATTGAGAATGTGAGAAATAATCTGCCACTTTGTTACACACCTCTCAAGACGCGCTGCATGCGGCCCCACACTGGGT
>JAEEGL013678829.1_pt1 | contig 13391 bp, 12 predicted proteins | sample 9134231 | NCBI WGS metagenome assembly JAEEGL01 (sample SAMN16246548, study PRJNA631951) | gut metagenome | biome: gut microbiome; feature: rumen; material: fiber-attached | host: Bos | place: Iran: Karaj | collected 2018-10 | reverse complement strand
CTTCCCTTTCTATAAAGAGGAGGATGCGGAAGAGAGTAAGACGGAATACTGCTGGTTCAACATGGAACCGGATCTGGACATCAGCGGCTACGATCATCTGGAAACCTACGGCGTGAATTACTACAACGGCCGCGATGAAGCGTTTGAAGCTTTCTGCAGGGAGCTTTACCGGAAATACGGCTCTTCCAGCAGCGACGCGGAGCTGATCCTTGAAATCGATGAAAACTCCCTGGCCGTTTTCACCGAATGCCATTTCCGCATCAATAAGGAAACGGGCGAGCTGGAGAAGGAATACGGCGGAACCGGTTATCTTCTGACCAAGAATACGGAACCGGAAATAAACACGGAACCAAAGAATCCGTGAACAGAAAAGAAGACGCAGAAGGCGTCTTCTTTTGTATAATAGGGATATGACTTACCTTTTGGAAGGAAACATCAGTGTCAAGGCCGCTCTTTCGGCCGGAAGAAGAAACGTGCTGCGCGTTTTCTGCGATGAAAAGAAAAACGACAGGGACACGCTCTACATCCTGCATCTTGCGGAAAAAATGCACGTGCCTGTGGAAATGACAGACAGGGAAACGATCGATGCCATGGCGTCGGGGAAAAGTCATGGAGGTCTTGTCTGCGAAGCGGAAGAAAGAGCTTTCCAGAGCTGGGAAGATCTCCGGAATAAGGATTTCCTCTGCCTTCTGGAAGGCATAGAAGATCCCTTCAATTTTGCCTACTGCCTGCGTTCGCTTTATGCGGCGGGCTGTCAGGGCATTCTGGTTCCCGAGAGAAACTGGTACACGGCGGCAGCGGAAATTCTGCGCTCCAGCGCCGGAGCGGCGGAGTATCTGGACGTTGTCCAAAGCGCCGATCTTTCCTCCGTTATCAGAAATCTGAAAGGGGAATACAGAGTCATCGCCGCCGAAAGAAAGGACGCCGTCAGCCTGTATGACGCCGATCTTACGCAACCGCTTATCCTGTGCATAGGCGGGGAGAAGAGGGGACTAAGCAAAAGCGTGATGCAGCTTACAGATATGAATGTCTATATTCCCTACAGCGGACAATTCCGCAACGCCCTGAACGCCTCCGGCGCCACGTCGGTCTGCGCGTTTGAGATCCTGAGGCAAAGGAGCCGTAAAATATGATTACCGTATACAGAAATAAAAAGACCGTTCTGATCAATTTCACCAAGACCTATTACCAGTCGCCGGACGAGTTCCTCAACGGCGACAATTTCCGTTTCGCGGTGGAGGAATACGTAAAACATCTTCAGAAAAGCGACAGAGACCTGGCGGACTGGCTGGGGGAGGATGCCGCAAGCCAATTGGTCTTTCTGGCCAAGCTTTTGTATGTCATCCGGGCGGAGGATGTAGACCATCCCTATCTGAAGGAAAAGAAGAAGCTGATTGCGGTCGTGGAAGGCTTTTACAACTACTGGAGAAAGCTGGAAAGATGCACGATGATCGTGACCAGCGACAAGGCCGGTCTGGAGTTCAGCAACTTCATCGACGCCGACACCCGCTACAACCACATGATCCTGGATGTCTACCGGCACATAGAGGAAAACCTTCTGGGCAAGAAAAACAAGGTCTACCGTCAGCTGAACGCAGGTTCCAACGCCTCGGTGGTGATACGCAGTTACCGTACTCAGTATCCCAAAGAATACGCGGAACTGAAAAAGATCCCCTTCATTGACCGGGTCATGCTGCGAACACCTTTGCTTTTGCATCCCGTCAGCAACAAGCGGGAGGGACAGTTTGTCCAGACTAAGGAAAACCCCGTCTCCTCCTTTGTCTTTGATAAGGAGCAGTGGATGTGCTATCCGGCCTGGGTAGGAGAGTGTCTGATCTATATCTATATCCATGCGGACTATCTGCTTGTCGGTCTGGGACTGGCCAATCTGTTTGAACCGGCTTCGGAAGAGGACTGTGCCCAGCGCAAACCGGACGGCATCGTGCTGTTTGGCAATCAGGACAAAAAGGACGAATGCGTCTTTTATCATGACGAAAAGGAGGACATCTGGGTCGGAAACATTTCCGCCAGCGACAGGATCTCCTATTTCGGTTATCTGAAAAAGATCAGTCTGACATTACACAATCTGATCATGATGGAAAGAGGGCATCTGCCCATTCACGGTTCCATGGTCAATATCACCCTGAAAAACAAGAAGACAAAAGGCATCATCTTCATGGGCGATTCCGGGGCCGGCAAGAGTGAGACCATTGAAGCCATTCAGCATCTGGGTTCTGAGCTGATCGAAAAGGTGGAAGTCGTCTTTGACGACATGGGAAGCCTGCGGCTGAAAGAAGGACATGTCTGTGCCCAGGGAAGCGAGACCGGCGCCTTTGTGCGGCTGGATGACCTGGACAAGGCCAGCGCCTATCAGGAGATGGACAGATCCATTTTCTTCAATCCCGAAAGCGCCAACGCCCGGGTGGTATTGCCGGTGGTGGATTATGAAAGAGTCATCACAGACCATAAGGTGGACATGTTCCTGTATGCCAACAATTATGAGGAAAAGGAAGGACTGCACTTCTTTGCGGATCTGAAGGAGGCAAAGAAGGTGTTTACGGAAGGAAAACGGGTGGCTTTGGGGACCACGGAGGAAAGCGGACTGAGCTCCACCTTCTTCGCCAATCCCTTCGGCCCCGTGCAGAAGGAAAAAGAATGCCGCCTTCTGATCGATGAGATGTTTGCGGCTATGCAGAAAGAAAACGTCCAAATCGGTGAGATCTACAGCCATCTGGGCTGTGCGGACAAGGGACCCAAGGCGCTCGAAAAGGCGGCTCTGGCTTTATTGGAGGAGATCAAATGACCTACGCAGCAAAGAAAAGACGCCGTATCGACTGGGCGCACCTGGCGGGAGTAGTGATCCTGCTCATGGTGTTTCTGGCCATCGTGTACCTGGGCTATCGCATCATCCGGATGGAGCGCATACCGGCTGCCCTGAAAAGCGAAAACTCCCATGCAGGCGCTATCACCGAGATCAATGACCGCTATCTGATCGCCGCCTATTATCCGGAGGAGAGCAACGGGGAACTGGAAAAGAAACTGAAGGAACAGCTGCAGAAACGGATCGATGCCTTCAAGTCGGAAACGGCAGAGATAGAGGTAGCGGACAAAAACAGCCGGCTGGTCTATTTCTGTGATTATCAGCGCTATGAGGACGGGGATATCCTTTCCTATCTGTTCTTGGAAAAAGAGGGAAACAATCCGCTTCTTTTGGAGGAAAAGGATTTCTTCACGGCCGCGTACGATAAGGCAAAAAAGGAAGAAGCCACTCTGGATTTTCTGTTTCTGGGAGATTACCGGAAGCAGATGGCAGCCTTGTTGCGGCGGGAATTCAAAAAGTCCGCTTATGCGGATCAGACGGATCTGGAGAAGTTTTATCTTTTCACCCAGGCGGAGAGCTCTCTGTATGATTTCTTTGTGATCAGGGATCAGAAGCTCAGCTTCTGTTTTGATTCCAGGGAAATCCTGACGGAGGATAAGGGGATCATAATGCAGGACATCCCGCTGGCGGAAATGGATTTCTGCCTGAAGGAAGATCTGCATACCGCCGAAACGGTTGCGGCGACAGCGGACGACGCGAAGCGTCTGCGCTATGTTGATGCCCTGAAGCCCATGGTGGCCCTGACTTATGATGACGGCCCTTACGGACCGGTGACCGAAAGACTCCTGGATGCCCTGAAAAAGGTAAACGGAGCGGCCACCTTTTTTGTGGTCGGAAGCCGCGTCAACTGGCGTGCCAATGCCGGCATGATCGAAAGAGCCATCGCGGAAGGATCGGAAGTGGGCTGCCATACCTATAACCATTCCAATCTGACCAAGCTGACTACCGAGGAGATTCAGAAGGAGATCAAGGACACTGTAGAGGCGATAGAGGCTAAGGTGGAAGGATATCATGTGCTTTCGGTAAGACCGGTAGGCGGGGCTTATGATGACCATGTCAAGCAAAGCGTCAATTACGTGATGTACAACTGGAGCGTGGATTCTTTGGACTGGAAGAGCCGGGACAGGGACGCGATCCTGGAAAAGGTGCGCGCCAGCATTGAGGACGGAGACATCGTTCTGATGCATGATCTCTATGAGTCCACGGCTGAGGCCAGCGAAGTGCTGATCCCCGAACTGGCAAGGACCTATCAGCTGGTCACGGTGACCGAACTGATGGAATACAAGGGCGTGCAGGTAAAAGCGGGCGATGTGGTATTGAGCCCGATGAAGAAGATTCGATGAAAAAGGCGTTTCTTTTGCTTCTCTTAAGCCTTCTGCTTTGCGCATGCGTTTCCGCTTTCCCGGCAAGAGAAAAAGCCGCCTCCATGACAAGTGAGGAAGCGACAAAGGTGTTTGAAAAGAAAACGCGCGTGGAAGTAATGAAGCATTGGGGTAAGCCCGATTCCATGCTTTCCGGCTTTTTCGGGGACATATATGTTTATGAAAGAAAACTCATCGTTTTCTATTATGACGAGAATGAAAGGATCACCAACGTCCTCATCGGGGACAAGGATCCGTCATTAGAATAATAGGAGAGACGAAGACTTGATCGCATTGATTGCCATCCGTTTGTCTATAGAATGAAAAAAACAGCCTGTATCTCAATGATACAGGCTGCTTATGATTCTGATCAGAAGATGAAAGGATCGCTGGCTTCGGCTTCCACGACGACTTCCTTCACGCCGGGGACCTCTTCCACAAGCGTGGCTTCGATGCCCAGTTTGAGCGTGTCGTCCAGAGCCAGACAGCCGGCGCAGGCGCCCAGCATGCGCACGGTGACAACGCCGTCTTCGACCTTGACGAATTCCACGTCACCGCCGTCTCTCTGAATGTAGGGACGGATTTTTTCTATTACCTTAATAATTTCTTTTTCCATACAACGCATTATAGCACAATCGGTCTATTTGTAGTAAAATACTGCTAGAAAATCTGCAGGAGGATTTTTTGAAATGAAGATAGGTGATATCGTGGTCGCAAAAGTGACCGGGATTCAGCCTTACGGAGCTTTTGTGTCTTTGGATGAAGACACGACAGGCCTGATCCACATATCGGAGATATCGGATGGATTTGTCCGTGATGTCCATCAGTTTGTCCGGGTGGGAGAAGAGGTAAGGGTGAAGGTCATTGACATCGATGAACAGCATCATCAGGTGCGCCTGTCTCTGAAAGCGGTAAACAGCAACCGCAGAAACCGCAGCCGGCAGAATGTCGGCAGGCCTTTAAAGCCGTCCATAGGCTTTCAGACCATAGCCGAGATATATCCGAAGTGGCTGGCGGAAGCTGTGGAAGAAGGGAAACAGAAGAATGATTAGAGTAATCAATAAGTATGCGTTTGCGGACAGCGAATACGAAAAATATACGGAAGAAGTCAGAAAGCAGCACAAGGCGCTTTATGACAAGACCTGTCCGGGAGGAGAGTTCACCGGATGGACGACCTGGTACAAGGATTATGACAAAGAAGAGTATGAACGCATCAAGGATGCGGCCAGACGCATACGCAAGGACGGCGATGTCCTGGTGGTATGCGGAATCGGCGGTTCCTATCTGGGCGCCCGCAGCGCCGTGGAAGCTTTGACCGATGTCTATTCCGATGCCAAGCCCGAGATCATCTTTGCGGGCAACACACTCAGCAGCAACTATCTGACCAACATTCTGCGCCACGTCAAGGGCAAGAGTGTTTATCTGAATATCATTTCCAAATCCGGTTCCACGACCGAAACGGCCGTGAGCAGCCGCATATTCGAGCAGTACATGGTCGAGACCTACGGCCAGGAAGAAGCCAGCAAACGTATCTTCTGCACGACGGACAAGAGCAAGGGCCCCTTAAAGGAAATGAGCGATCTGAAGGGCTATGAGACCTTTGTCGTTCCGGACCATGTGGGCGGACGCTACTCGGTCATGACCGCTGTCGGTCTGTTGCCGATCGCGGCGGCCGGTGTGGACATTGACATGATGATGGCGGGAAGCCGTGACGCTTCCATTGAATTCAACAACGAAAACCTGATGCTGAATGAAGCGTACAAATACGCCGTGGCCAGACGCATCCTGAACGCCAAGGGCTATGATGTGGAAATGTTTGTCACGTATGAGCCGCAGCTGATACAGTTCGGCGAATGGTGGAAACAGCTGGCAGGCGAGAGCGAGGGAAAGGACAACAAGGGCATCTTCCCGGCCTCCGCGGTCTTTACGACCGATCTGCACTCCATGGGACAGTATATACAGGACGGCAAGAAGATCCTGTTTGAAACGGTCCTGAACATCATTCAGCCGCAGCAGGACATCATATTCCCCTATGACGAGAGAAATCTGGACAAGATGAATTATCTGACCGGAAAGAGCGTTGACTGGGCCAACCACATGGCCATGCAGGGAACGCTGCAGGCACATGCGCAGCAGGCGGGTGTGCCCAACATCATCGTGGAACTGATGGAGTTCAACGCTTATGGCTTTGGCTACATGGCGCAGTTTTTCTTCCACGCGATCTCCATGAGCTGTCTGCTTCTGGGAGTCAATCCTTTCGATCAGCCGGGTGTGGAAGTGTATAAGAAGAACATGTTCAAACTTTTGGGCAAGGAGTAAGAAAAATGTTGTTTGTCATCGATGCGGGTAACACAAGCGTAAAGGTCATTCTTTACGAAGGCAAGGGAAACATCGTGTTCCGGGATTCTGTTCCGACACTCAGGCAGAAGGCGGAATACTATTACCGTGCTTTCTTTACGGCCATTCATTACCGTTATCCCGAAATCGATGACTACATCCTTTCCTGTGTCGTTCCCTCGATCACGGAAACGCTGCAGGAACTGATGCTGCAGATCTATGGGAAAAAAGGGATGCTGGTGAATGCCGGACTGTGCAAGGATCTGGTGATCCATCTGAATGACCGCAACGAGCTGGGAGCCGATCTGATCGCCTCCACCTACGGTGCCTTGGACAAGTACGAAGGTCCCATCATCATTGCCGATCTGGGAACGGCGACCAAGATCACCATGATCAATGACAAAAAGGAATTCATGGGAGGACTGATCCTTCCGGGAATCACGATCTCCAACAAGGCGATCCAGCTGACCATTCCGCATCTTCCCCGTATTGAGCCGAAGCTGCCGGAAAAGCTTCTGAACAAAGACACCGTGGTGTCCATGCAGGCGGGGCTGATGTACGGTACCCTGTTCCAGGTGGAAGGCATAGCCCGGGCGCTGGAAGAAGAACAGGGTGTCAAAGCGACCAAGCTTCTGACCGGCGGATATGCTGCGGAGCTGAAGGAAAAGATGCCGGAATTCCATTACGAAGAGACGCTTCTGGAAGACGGAATCTACGTGATCTGGGAAAAATACAGAGAAAAAGCATGAACTGCATCCGTCCGCTAAACGCGGGCGGGTGCTTTCTTTTTGCGGTCTGAAGCCTTTGCGATGAATGCCATAAGGCAGCAGAGCTGTTCTTCTCCTTTTGATAAAAAAGACTTGAAAAAAGGAAGACTATCCTGTAATATAATAAAGCAATGCCTCAATAGCTCAGTCGGTAGAGCAATCGGCTGTTAACCGATGTGTCACAGGTTCGAGTCCTGTTTGAGGCGCCATCTGGCGCGTTGGAGAAGTGGCTTAACTCACATGCCTTTCACGCATGCATTCACGAGTTCGAATCTCGTACGCGTCACCATGGAAAACGAAAGCACGCAAGTGCTTTTTTTTATGTTTCATATAGGGTATAGTGATGACGGAGAAGAAGATGAGAAAAACGGGAATCGATATCGTCGAAAACGAAAGAATCGAAAAAAACGTCGATGATCAGGCGTTTCTCTGCCGTGTATTGTCCGAAAACGAAAGACGCATGATGGAAACAATGAGCAGAAAACGCCAGATCGAGTTTGTCGCCGGGCGCTTTGCCTGCAAGGAAGCCATCATTAAGGCCCTGAGCGGAAGGGAAGTGCCACTGATGAAGGATCTGGATATCTTTTACGATGAAAGCGGCGCTCCCGTGATCCGCTATAAGGATTATCCGCTTCTGATTTCCCTTTCCCATGAAAGACATTACAGCGTGGCGATCTGCATCCTGGATGAGCAGTAAGCACCGTATATATGAAAAAAAGACCCTGCGGTCTTTCTTTTTCTTTTTGGGGCGGTTGATGGGACTCGAACCCACGGAATGCTAGAGCCACAATCTAGTGTGTTAACCAACTTCACCACAACCGCCGTGTGCTTTCCTATTTTATCTCAAACCGCCGGTTTTGTAAATAAGCTTCTATATGCTGCCTGTTTTAAGGCACAGGACCTGGTTTTTATCTTGCGAAGAAAAGGGCTTTTAAGGATAATAGTAATATAGGCTTTGTGCCTGTTTAGGGATAAGCGTTATGAAATTCACGGACTTTTTATCGGTACTGAGCGGGCTTGCCATCTTCCTTTACGGCATGGAAGTCATGGGCAGCGGATTCAAGCACATGGCCGGCGGAAAACTGAAGGACACCCTGGAAAAACTGACCAAGACGCCTCTGATCGGTCTGTTTGCCGGTATTCTGATCACGGTTCTGGTGCAGTCCTCGGGAGCGACCACCAGCATGCTGGTCAGCTTTGTCAATGCCGGCATCATGAAAGTGGCGCAGACGATCTATGTCATCATGGGATCCAACATCGGAACCACCCTTACCGGCCATCTGATGGCCCTGGATGTCGGTCTGGTTTCGCCGTTTCTTGCCTTCTTCGGCGTCTGTTTCATCATGTTCTTCAAGAAGGACAGGATCAACGCCCTGGGCGAGATCCTGATGGGTCTGGGATTCATATTCATCGGCATGGACACCATGTCCGCGGGTCTTTCGCCTTTACGCTCTTCGCCGTTTTTCATTCAGCTTCTGGTCAGTCTGCGCAATCCCTTCCTGGGACTTCTGGTGGGCTTTGTGTTTACGACCATGGTGCAGTCCTCCACCGCTTCCCTGGGTATCATTCAGTCTCTGGCCAAGGGCGGACTTGTCGCGATCAACGACGTCATGTTCTTCAACCTGGGACAGAAAATAGGATCCTGCACTACGGCTTTACTGGCGTCCTTGAGTTTTAACAGGGATGCAAAACGCGTCTCCATCATCAACTTCGCTTTCAACATTCTGGGAGCTGTTGTATTCGGAATTCTGTACATGCTTCTACCTTTTGACAAATGGTATGCGGCATTAGCTCCCGGCAACGTCGTCGAGCAGATAGCGCTGATGCACACCATCGTCAGCGTGGCGGAAACCGTGCTTTTCTATCCCTTCGGCAAGCAACTGGCCAACATCGCCTACCTGATCATTCCCGACCAGGGAACACAGAAGAGCCTGAAGACGGAAGTCATTCCGGCGGCCAAGAGCGAAAGCACTCCGGGTTTCAACATCTACGGCATCAACGTGGAGGTCAACAACATGTTCCAGATGGTGGAAAACTCCCTGCGCCGCAGCATTGTTGCCCTGCTGGAACATGCCAGCGTGAAAGAAGAAGTCTACGAAAACGAAGACAAGGTGAATGCCATTCATAAGGGCATTTCCAACAACCTCTCGCTTCTGATGGCCAGCAACATCAACCGTCAGGAAGCGGCCCAGGCTTCCCAGCTCTTTGCGATCAACATGGATCTGGAAAGACTGAGCGACCATGCCTGCAACATCGCCGAAAGCGGTGAGGCCATGGTGAAAAAGGATCTGAACTTTGCGACCGAGACCTACGACGAGATCCGCGAGATTGCCCGGATCCTGTTTGAAAGCATGGACAGACTGAATGACATCGTCGACGGTTTAAGCGATGATTTCGCCATCGTCTACGAAAACGAAGACAAGCTGGATGATCTGTGCTTCCGCTACCGCGACAGGGAGATAGAGCGGCTGTCTCACGGATCGGGAGAGCATGCGGAAAGCGGCATCATCTACACCGAACTTCTGATCGATCTGGAAAGGGTGGGAGATCATCTGATCAATCTGGCCGACCAGCTCTCCATCAGCGTCAAAAACAGTTAAGAAAAATCCCCCTTGAGGGGGATTTTTTCATGAGAGATAATCCAGAAGCGTTTCCAGGATCAGGTTGGGCACCTCGTGGAAACTGTAAGTCTTTTCCACTCTTTCCGTAAAGGCGTGCCCGTCTTTTCCGTATACACCGATGTTGACGACAGGCAGCTGCAGACTGCGTATCTTTTCAGCCGGATAGTCGTAAAAGAGATAGGCCTGGGGGCTGTTTGCCAATAGATCCTCTATGCCTTTTTCATCCGTGTTCAGAGCGAAGAAGCTCATGTCGGAAATATAGGGATAATAGTACGCACACTCTATGTCGTAATTGCTTTGGGCGCCTACGGTCTTTATGGCCTTATGGACGCTTTGGGTCAGTCTTTCGTCTTCGCATTTCACGGGAGAATAATACATGGTCCCGAAAAACAGGATGAGGACCGGTTCCTTCAGGGGATCATACTCCACGCTCTTGGAGACCATGCGGAAGGCAAAGTCCCGGATATCCATGTCCTTATGCGTCTTGGCCAGATCATGGCACCAGGTTTCATACTCCTGTTCAAAGCGGCTGTTGTTTTTCCGGAGATATTCCATCCAGTCGCAATAGGTGTAGACACGCTTTTTCCAGGGCAGTTTTCCTTCCCGGTCCTGATAGCTTTCATAACGGCTGTTGATCAGTCTTATGGTTTCCTCGAAGGCTTCCTCCGCGGTTTTGACGCATTTGTCCATGATTTCCTTGGGAGTGGAATCATAGATCATGACGTTGAAATAGGAGAAGGAACTTAAAGCCGTCTGAACGGTGTAGGAAGACTTGCTGTCGGAAAGCTTGAGGGAAATGGGGACGACGCTCTTGGCGTTTTGGTCTGAATCGGAAAAGAAGGGATTGTAGGACATGCGCCGGACGATTTCCGCCTGCAGCAGATTGGGATCAAAGGCGTCAAAGGGTTTTCCTGCATGGGCTTCCTTGCCAAAGGCCGCAAAGCAGGGTAAAAGCTTTCCCACCGTGCCCAGATGGACGGTCCGTTTGTTTTCCGCTTCGTCAAAAGCCGTATGGAAGTCGGTGTTGATGCAGGCCTTGTAGACAAGACCTTTTTCCGCTTTCCATTTTTCCAGCATGTCCAGAGCCGAGATCACCCCCAGGGAGCTTCCCTCCTCATCGCACTCGCACAATAGAAGCAGATTGCCATGAATCTGTTCCGGATGATGGCAGAAATAAGAAAAGACCAGAAGAATGGCGGCCACGCCGCTTTTCATATCCAATGCGCCTCTACCAAACAAATAGTCTCCGCTCTTGAGATCTTTGAGCACTTCCTCACTCAGATCAAAGACTTCCGGAAGCCTCTTGGCCAGCTGATCGCAGTCAAAGGCGCATTCTTTCAAGGCACCGTAGTCTTCAATGTCCACGGTGTCGATGTGGCCCATCAGGATGACGGTATCCTTATAGCCGTTATCCAGAAAGCCGATCACGCTTTCGCGCCGGCAATTGTCCCTTTTGGTCGGAAACAGAAGCAGGTTTTCCGAATGGTCGGATAGACCGGGAAGATCCTTCAGCCAGTCATAGACAAAGCAGGCCATCGCGCTTTCTCTTTTTTCCTTGGAATTGATGCTGTTGATGCTTACCATCTCCCTGGTGAGCTTTTCGGCTTCATTGTAACAGTTCAGTTTCATGCATTCATTATATAACATGAACTTTGCGCAAATGGAAAAGGTTGAATTCTTTTTTCGTTTTCATTATAATGATAGAGCGATGCACCGGTGGCGGAATAGGCAGACGCGCACGTTTGAGGGGCGTGTGATTTATTCGTACGAGTTCAAGTCTCGTTCGGTGCACCATTTGAAAACAACGATGCTGCGGCATCGTTTTTTTATTGACGGAGACAGACAGGGGTGCTAATATCTAACGGGGTTAGATAAATATGGCAAAACAGGAAGATATCCGCGCCTTTCTGGCGCGTCTGCAGGAATTAAGGACAGGAGGCATTCTGGAGAATCTCGACAGCAACGCCGCGGGAATGATGCGGCTTTTAGCCTGCCTGTATGAAAAGAAGGAAGCGGTCAGCGCCGGTGAGATCAGCCGGCTTCTTTGCGTGTCCACCGCCCGCACGGCCGTGCTGTTGAAGAAGTGTCTGAGCCTGGATCTCATAAGGCAGGAAAAAGACAGCGCCGATCAGCGCCGCAGCCTTATCTCTCTGAGTGAAAAGGGGAGAGAGCAGGTGGAAGATTTCCGTCACAAGGCGGAAACAATGATATCAGAGATCATGGACAGGGTGGGAAGCGGAAAAATGTTTGCGTTTCTGGACACTCTTGACGAAATAAAGGAGGCGGCAAGAAAGGCCGCAAGGGAAGGAGAAGGAACATGCTGGAGCTGAAAAACATCACCAAGACCTATGTGACAAACGATCTGCGCCAGGATGCCCTGAAAGACGTTTCCCTGGTTTTGCGCAACAGTGAGTTTGTGGCGGTTCTGGGCCATTCCGGATCCGGAAAGACGACATTATTGAATATCATAGGCGGCCTGGACCAGTACACTTCGGGGGATCTGGTCATTGACGGCGTCTCGACAAAGAAATACCGGGACAGGGACTGGGATAGCTACCGCAACCACAGGGTTGGTTTTGTCTTCCAGGCCTATAATCTCATCCCCCACCAGACGGTTCTGAGAAACGTGGAACTGGCGCTGACCTTAAGCGGCATCAGCGGCCGGGAAAGACGCGAACGGGCGATCAAGGCGTTGGAAAGGGTGGGGCTTGGCGAGCATGTGCATAAAAAGCCCAACCAGCTCTCCGGCGGTCAGATGCAGCGGGTGGCCATTGCCAGGGCCTTGATCAACGATCCGCGCATCATTCTGGCTGATGAACCGACAGGGGCCCTGGACAGTGAGACCAGCGTGCAGGTCATGGAGATCCTGAAACAGATCGCCAAAGACAGACTGGTGGTCATGGTCACCCACAACCCCGAACTGGCCGAAAACTATGCGACCCGCATCGTCCATCTGGCCGACGGAAGGATCACGGGAGACAGCGATCCCTGTCTGGATCATGACGAGATCATCGAAAAACCGCAGAGACAGAAAACGAAGTCGATGTCTTTTCTTACCTCATTTTCCCTTTCCTTATCCAACCTTCTGACCAAAAAGCTCCGCACCGTGATGACTTCCTTCGCCGGAAGCATAGGGATCACCGGCATCGCCCTGATCCTTTCGGTATCCACGGGCTTTCAGGCCTATATAGACCGGGTGGAAAAGGATACCCTGTCCACCTATCCTCTGACCATAGAGAGAGACACGGCCGACATGAGCACGATGATCCTGGCGGCTTCCAGCGCCGTTCAGGAAGTGCGGGAAAGCGACAGCGATGTCACCGAACTGAAGATGATCAGCAACATGTTCTCCCATGTCGGCACTAACCACATCCGGGAATTCCTGGAAGAGCTGGACAAAAACGGTTCCGATATCAAGGAGGGG
>JAEEGL013283784.1_pt1 | contig 13391 bp, 9 predicted proteins | sample 9134231 | NCBI WGS metagenome assembly JAEEGL01 (sample SAMN16246548, study PRJNA631951) | gut metagenome | biome: gut microbiome; feature: rumen; material: fiber-attached | host: Bos | place: Iran: Karaj | collected 2018-10 | reverse complement strand
TGCGCCAGCGGGCAGCGAGGGCGGGGATGTCCTCGGTGAGGTCCCGGACCGTGAAGCCGGTGAAGCCGGCTGTGTGGGTGGAGAGCACCGCCGAGGGCAGGATGCAGGTCTCGAGGCCGGCGGCAGAGAGAATCGGCAGGGCCACGGTCAGAGAGCACTGGCCCACGCAGGAGATGTCCTGCACCGTCAGAACACGTTTATAATCCATAAATCTGAGCTCCTTTTGTCCGGGGTTGACATTCGCCCCTGTTTTCGATATGATTATATCACAAACTGGCCCCGTGTATATGCTCAGTTTTCGGTTTTTTCATGGGGCCAGATCCGCAATTTTTCAAATCTCAGCGCGCAGGGGGGCCGCTTATGTTTTCCTATGCCTTGACACTGCATCCCGCGGGGCGCGAGCCGATGTACGAGCAGCTCTACCGGGCCCTGGCGGAGGCGATCCGCTCCGGCGAGGTGCGCCACGGCGAGCGCCTGCCCTCGAAGCGGGAGCTCTGCGCGCGGCTGGGGGTCAGCCGCTCCACGGTGGAGACGGCCTATGAGCTTCTGCGGGCCGAGGGCTATATCGACGCCCGGCCCCGCAGCGGCTGCTACGCGGCGGAGTACATCGCGCCCGAGGCCGGCGCGGCCCAGGGAGCCGACGCCCATGCTGCCGGACCGGCGCCCGTGCTGAGCGCCAGCGCTTTTGCTGCCCTGCCTTCGGAGAGCTCGCCCTTCTCCACCTCGGCGGTGGACGTGTCGGGCTTTCCCTACGCCTCCTGGGCCAAGCTCTACAAGGAGGTCGTCTACAACTCCCCGGAGCTGCTGCAGCGGGGAGATCCCCGGGGCGAGGCCGGACTGCGCGAGGCCCTGGCCCGGCTGCTGTCGGAGTACCGCGGCGTGCGCTGCAACCCGGAGCAGGTGGTGGTGGGCTCAGGCCTGGAGACCCTGACGGACCAGCTTCTGACCCTCTTCGGGCCGGAGGCCGTCTACGCCATGGAGGACCCGGGCTATCCGGCCCTCGAGCGCATCCTGCGCTCCCGGGGGCGGGCGGTCCGCTTCGTGCCCATGGACGAAAACGGCATGGACGCCGAGGCCCTGGCCGCCAGCGGGGCGAACGTCGCCTATCTGACCCCCTCCCACCAGTTCCCCATGGGGATCACCATGCCGGCCTCCAGGCGCTCCCGGCTGCTGCGCTGGGCCGCCGCCGAGGGGGGCTGGATCATCGAGGACGACTACGACTCGGAGTTCCGCTACGGCGGGCGGCCCATCTCCTCCATGCAGGGCATGGACCCAAGCGGCAGGGTCATCTACGCCGGGACCTTCTCCCGGAGCCTGGCCCCGGCGATCCGCCTGGCCTATCTCGTCCTGCCTCAGGCACTCCTGCCCCGGTGGGCCGCCCTCTACGGCCGGCAGCAGAGCACGGTCTCCCGCTATGAGCAGACCGTCATGGCCCGCTTCCTCGACGGGGGCTTCTACGCCCGCTACATCCGCCGGGTGGGCAGCCTCTACGCCCGGCGGCGGGCGGCCCTGCTGGAGGCCCTGCGCGGGATCGAGGGCCTCACGGTCACCGGTGCCGAGGGCGGGGTCCATCTGCTGCTGACCCTGCCGCGGCTGTCCGAGGCGGAGCTGCTGCAGAGGGCCGCCGCGGCGGGCCTGCCCCTGCGGGGCCTGTCCGAATTCTGCCGCGAGACCGCGCCGCGTCCTTCCACCCTGGTGGCCGGCTACGGCGGCCTGCCCACGGAGCAGATCCCCGGGATCATCCGGCGGCTGCAGGCGGCCTGGGAGGCGTAACTTCCGCCCCAAACAAAACGACCCCGACGGGTTTTCCGTCGGGGTCGTTTTGTATCCGCCTGTATCCGGGCTAGCTCTGCGCCGGCGTCTCTTTTGTCAGCTTGTGCAGCACCAGCAGGGCCGCGATCAGCAGGACCGCGCCGACGGCGAGACCGATCCAGGGGGTGCGTGTGAAGCCGATGATCAGATAGCCCACGGCGCAGATCGCCGCAACCAGGGTGGCGTAGGGGATCTGGGTCTCCACGTGCCGGATATGGGCGCAGCGGGCGCCGGTGGAGGCCAGGATCGTGGTGTCGGAGATCGGGGAGCAGTGGTCGCCGTAGACGGAGCCCGCCAGCGTCGCGCCAAGGGCCGGCACCAGGATGGCGGCGCCGCCGGAGGCGGAGCAGATCATCGTGACGATCGGGATCAGCATGCAGAAGGTGCCCCAGGATGTGCCCATGGAGAAGGACATCAGGGCGGCGATCACAAAGATCAGGAAGGGCAGCAGGCTCAGGGGCAGGTTGGCCGAGGAGACAAAGCCGGAGATGAACTCGCCGGTGCCGATCATCTCCCGGCAGACGCCGCCCAGGGACCAGGACAGGATCAGGATCAGCATCGGGGGGATGATGCTGCCGATGCCGGAGACGATGTCGCCCACGAAGGCCTTCGGCTTCATGAGCTTGCGGGGGATGTAGAGCAGGAAGGCGGTCACCAGACCGGCGAACGCGCCCAGGGAGAGGCCGGCGGCGGGGTTCTCGCCGATGGCCTTGCCGAAGGGTTCGCCGTGGAAGAAGCCGCCGACGTAGGCCATGCCGAGGATGGCGCAGACGATCAGCACCAGGATCGGCAGCACCAGGTCGAGGACCCTGCCCTTGGACGGGGCGCCGTCGTCCTCGCTCTCCTCGGCCACCGTCTGGTTGCCCTGCTCCCTGGCCAGGCGCTCGGCCTTCTTCATCTTGCCGAAGTCCATGCCGGTCAGGCAGATGAAGACGACCATGACGATCGTGAGCAGGGCGTAGAGGTTATAGGGGATGGTGGAGAGGAAGACGTTGAAGCCGTTCTCCTTGCTGACCTCGGAGGCAACGGCCACGGCCCAGGAGGACACCGGGGCGATGATGCAGATGGGGGCGGCGGTGGCGTCGATGATGTAGGCCAGCTTCTCCCGCGAGATGCGCTGGCGGTCGTAGATCGGACGCATGACCGTACCGATGGTCAGGCAGTTGAAGCCGTCGTCGATGAAGATCAGCACGCCCAGCAGCGCAGTGGCGAGGCGGGTCGCCCGGGGGCTTTTCAGCTTCTTCCCGGCCCACTTGCCGTAGGCCGCCGAGCCGCCGGACTTGCCCACCAGGGTGATGACCGCCCAGAGCAGGGCCAGGAAGACGATCATATAGGAGTTCTCGGAGATCTTCCCCGCCATCATATCGAACATGTGGGCAAAGATCGCAGTGATGGGCTCGCCGGCGGCGATCACGTAGATCGCCATGCCGGACAGGACGCCGAGGAAGAGAGAGGAGTAGACCTCCTTCGTCAGCAGGGCCAGGACAATCGCAATGAGGGGCGGAAGGATAGAGATCCAGCCGGTTTCAATCATGGGAGATTCCTCCGTTTTCTTGCGCGGGGTCCCTCGGACTGTCGACGTCCTGCGAAGGTGCCCCGGCAGTTTCTTTGATCGCTGCTTCTATTATACGGGAATCCTCCGCCGGATGCAAGCACATGTTTTCTACATATTCGGCCTCCGGCGCCGCTGCTTCTTCCGGGGCCATAGCGCCGGCTGCCTCCTCCGGGGCCTCCGAGGGAGGGCAGGCCTCCTGCGCCGGGGCTTCCTCCGGCAGTACGCTCAATGCGCCGCACTGCGCGTTTTTCTGCCTTCTCCTGCGGACGGTGCCGAGGAGGAAGAACAGCAGGGCCAGGGCTGCCAGACAGATGCCTGCGTACAGAAGGAGGTCCTGCTTCCGCTGCAGCTTTGCCTCGTCCTCCGCCAGAAGCTTCGCCATGGCCCGGGCGTCCGCGGCGGTCCGGGGCTCTCCGCCCCACCAGACCTGGCCGTAGTCCCCCTCGCCGGTGTAGTAGACGGTGGACAGGGACAGCTCCCCGCTGCCGCGCAGGGGCAGGCGAAGGGTCTTCTCCGCCAGACCGTCCCGCAGCTCTGCGGTCTCTCCCTCCGGCAGCTGCGTCGCGGGGAGGCGCAGGGACACGCGGAGCGTGGCCGTGTCGAGCCACTGCTCCACCTGGGCGCGCACCTGCTTCGGGTAGTATTCGAGCCCCAGGGTTTCGAGAACGCGGTCCGGCTCCAGCCGTATCAGCACGCGGGCCGTTTCCAGGGTCTGCTGGGCCTCGCCCTCGCAGGCCGCCAGGGTGAAGGGCGTCAGGGTCTCGTCGGTCAGCATGTCCCGCAGATGGGCCAGGGCCTCGGTCCGATTCGAGCCCCGGCGGATCAGCTCGGCCTTGAGATAGATCTGTTCCTCGTCCCTGGCTGCGTTGGTGTCCACGGAGAAGCCCTGCTTGTGCTTCATCTGAAAGGACAGACGCTGCAGCCAGCCGCGGACGGCGAGCCGGTCCTCCTCGGACAGGGAGGAGAGGTCAAATTTCAGATCGTAGCGCAGGAAGGCGCGGTTGTCCCGGTCCACGCCGCAGTCGATTGCGGACTCGGTGCAGCCGCAGAGCAGCAGCGCCAGTCCGAGGCCCAGGAGGGCGATCCAAAGCTTTTTCATCTCTCGCGCCTCCCTCAGAACGTCTTTTCCACGGGCTCGGAGACCGCCACGCTGCCGTCCGGCAGGGTGATGACGACGACAAAGCGCTTGGTCCCCTGGGTCAGCCGGTCCGTGTACCAGCGCACGCTGGTCCTGCCGGCATAGGCGATCTCGCCGATCTCGGCCTCGGCCGCCTCTCCTGCGCGGACCGTCGCCAGGGGGATCACGTCCTCCGCCGCGGGGTCCAGACAGAGCAGGGTGTAGACCGCGTCCTCGCCGTGCGTCTTGTTCCAACGGATGCGGTAGGAGACGAAGCTGCGGTAGCCGGTGGACAGATCGTAGCCCACGCTGCGGCGGTCCAGCCGGAGGTCCACGTCTCCCGCGGCGGGATAGTCCGGGGCGCTCTGGCCGAGGAAGCTGTAGAAGTAGTCCGCCAGACCGGGGACCTGGGCGGCGAAGGGAAGGAACATGTTCTCCTGGGGCAGGGCGTTCCGCTTGAGCAGGCTGTCGCCCTCCCTGCCCTCGGCATAGTCCCGGATATCGGTGTATTGACCGATTTCGCGCATGGCGTTGGGGCTGCCCATGAGGACCAGATAATCCTCGGCGGCGATCTCCACGAGATACCACATGTGGTTGTCATAATATTCCTGCCGGTCGGCATAGCGGATGCCCAGGCGCTCGGGGTCCAGGCCCCGCAGCCGGACATAGTCGCTGTTCAGGTCGAGGTAGGTGCCGCCCTTAAGCATGTAGGTCAGGGTGAAATGGTGGCCGTATTCGTGGCTCAGCTCCGCCGCCATCTGCTCCACGGTGGTCTTCCCGTCGCCGCCGTAGAGGGAAATCTGCCCGGCCTGCTGGGTCAGGGAGAAGATCGCCTCGTTGCCGAAGAGCGGGAAGCGCGGCCGGAAGGGGATGCGCTGGGTCTTGTTGACGTGGGTGGCGGCGGCAAATTCATCCTCCTCGGCATAGACCGTGACCCGCTCCAGGGCGTAGAGCTCCTCGCCGTGGCGGTTTTGCAGCAGCTCGTGATAGAGCGCCTCCAGTCCCGCCTCGTCCCAGGCCTCGGAGTGGCTGATAAAGCGGATCCCCTCGGGGGAGACGAACTCGTATTTGCCCTCCTTCCCGGGCGGCTCCGGCCGCTCGGCCAGGGCCTTTTCCGCGGCGGCGTTGGTCCAGCACTCCGGTGCGGCGGAGAGGAAGTCCTCAGTCCGTCGGATCTGTGCCCCGAGCTCCGCTGCCTGGGCCGCGGTCTGCCCGCGCCAGCCCCGGAGCAGAAAAACACCTGCGCCGGCCAGCACTGCCAGCACAAGCAGGATCGCCGCAAGCGTTCGCATCGCTTCCTCTCCTTTCTCTTTGCGGCGCCTCTCCCGGATCCGGAAAGGCGCCGCAGTGTCGGGTTTGTTGTTCTGTCTCAGCCGCCCTGGATCAGGGTGACGGTATAGCCCGCGTCGCGCAGGGCCTGGACCAGGCCGCCGTCACCCAGCAGGTGGGCCAGGCCCACGGCAAAGAAGACGGTCTTTCCGCCGGAAAGATAGCCCTTGGCGGTCTCGAGCATCTGCGCGTTGCGATCGGTCTCCATGGCGCTGTGGTATTCCTCGTACAGAGCCCGCTCCTCCTCGTCCATCTCGGACAGGTCCTCCTCGTCGGCGCCGGCCAGACGCTCGATCAGCACGGCCTCGTCTCCCGCGCACCAGAGGTCATAGAGCTCGTAGACCCCGTCGAGATAGTCGCAGCGGCGGGTGTGCATGGACTCCTCCAGCAGCAGCTGCTGGAGCTTGTCGGAGTAGTTCGCCATCATCTCGAGCTGGGAGATGCCGGACTCCACGGAGAGGATCTCCTTCTCCTGCTCCCTGGCCCGGGCCATGAGCCGGTGATCCACGCCCTTGGCGGAGGTGAGCTTCCGGCCCTGGGAGAGGTAGAAGTTCTCGATGGCGTTGCCCCAGACGAAGGGCTTCAGCCGCTCGGCGTTGTCGTTGTACTGGCCGGTGATCTTCATAAACCGGACCGCGTTCTCATAGACCTTCCCCGCCTCGCCGTCCGCATCCTCGTCGTCCTCGAGATGGTCGCCGATCGTGGAGCCGTCGAGATAGTAATAGGCGCCTGCGACCCGCTGCATCAGCGCGGGATCGTTTTGGATCTGCTCCTCGAATTCGGCGTCGTCGAACTCCACGGCCAGGGCGTCGGCGCTGTCAAAGGCGTCGTAGATGGCCTGGGGCAGGAAGCCCGTGCGGTCGTCGCCGACGTGGATGGTGCCGAAGAGATAGAGGGTCTCGCCGCCCTCGCCCTTGACCTCGTAGAAGACAGGGTCTGCCTTCTCCTCCGGCTCCTTGTCCGGCAGGGGCTCGTCCATGATCTCCTCATAGGTGTCCAGATCGTAGAGGCTCATGCCGACGGTGACCTGCATGGCGATGCGGTAGGGCTGGCTTTCGATGATATGGGAAGCAACGTAGGAGGCGCCGGCGGCGGTGGGGATCCAGGTGTGCTTCTCCACGGCGACGTAGCCCTCCATGGTGCCGGGGTTGTATGCGCTGCCCAGGTCCATGAGCTTGTCCTCGTCATTGTAAAAGGTTTTGCAGGCCCACTGATCCATCAGCCTGGAGAAATCCTCGCCGCAGGCATACTCCACCAGGTAATAGTCCCCCGCGTCGTAGACCTTTGCGTCGGTCAGATCGCTCGGGTCCGGGATGCAGAGACCGGCGTAGATGCTGACGTTCATCCGCACGTTGTTGGCGATCGACGTCCGCTGGCTGTCGCTGAGCTGCATGGTCTCCGGGGTCTGCTCCTCCTCCTGGAAGGCGTAGCCCTCGGCGTCCATCCGCTCCATGGTGGAGGAGCTCTCCGTCTGCTTGCCCTGCAGATCCATGAACGCGTATTCCCAGTTTTCCAGGAAGATCGTGTCCCTGCCGGAGCCGTAGACGTAGAAATCGTCGCGGTTCTGCAGGATCTCTGCGGAGGCCTGGCTGAAGATCGTCTCCTCCTTGTGGACCTCGATGGTCTTTGCGTGCAGGATCGCCATCTTTGCCCGCAGCAGGGCCAGAATGGCCTCGGTGCTCTCGAGCCTCGTGTACTCGCCCTTGCCGGCGGGGACCAGCTTGGACAGGTCCGCGTCCACGCCGACGGAAAGCTCGGAGGTGTAGTTCAGGTGAATGGGGGTGCCGGCATAGGTATAGCTCAGATCATAGCTCTGCTGGGTCACGACGCCGTCCTTCAGGACGGCCCAGCCGGAGGCCGACTCCAGCTTTCCGCCGTCTGGCAGGGCCCAGGCCTCTCCCTGCGCCGCCTCGGAGAAGATCAGCTTCTCTCCCTCCCGGGTGACGGAGGCGTAGTTCGCCGGGTCCAGCATCGCCGCCGGGGCAAGCTGGGACAGGAAATTCTCCTCGGTCTCCGGGGCCCAGTACTTGTAGTCCGACACCTCGGTATAGAGCTCCTGCCCGGAATAAACCTGCCGGAAGGTCGCGGGCTCGCCGCTGTAGTGGAGCTTCCGGGTGACGGAGATCACAGGGTTCTCCCCGCCCAAATCCTGATAGCGTGCCGTCTCCTCCTGCTTCTCGACGACGGCCTCGCCGCCCATGGTGCAGTCGGTGTGGATCTTTGTGGCGATGGTCAGCGCGCTCTCGGCCTGCAGGGCCGCAACGGCCGCCAGATAGTCGGCGCCGGGGTCCTCGGCGGGCGCGGGCTCCGTCGGCTCCGTCGGCGCGGGGGTCGCGGAGGGCTCCGTCTTCGGAGTCTCTGTCGCCTTGCCGTCCGGCTTGTTTCCGCATCCGCCGAGGAGCCCCGTCAGCAGGCACAGGGCCAGCAGCAGGGCGAAGAATCGTTTGCTTTGCATATCTCTGTCTCCTTTTTCATGGCAAGGGGGCTCGGGAATATCCGCGCAACTGCCCCGCAAAAGCCCTTGATATAAAGTAGATGCAAATCAGGGGGCCTTGGTTTACACAAAGTGGACTTTTTTTGAAATATTGCGGGAATCGTCGGGAAAACACCGGAAAAAGGGCTCCGGCACATCCGTCCTCACTCGCCGATCAGCATCCGGCCGGTGCACTCGCCGGCCTTGTCATAGCTGTCCTTGTAGTCCAGAAGGCTCCGGAAGGTCCTGCGGGCGGCATAATACTCCTGCTGCTCCATGCGCTGACAGGCGGTCCGGTAGCGCTGCGCGGGGATCGCAAACCAGTAGAAGAGAAGGACTGCCAGGGCAAGGCCGATGGCGGTGACGCCCACCGCCCTGCGGCATCGCCGCCAGAGGCTCAGCAGCTTCAGCGGCCATGGGGCGTTCTCCGGCAGCTCGGGCTCCTCGTCCTCTCTCTCCGGGCGCTTCTTCCCGAGCGCCGGTCTTGCCGACAGCCCGGTCCGGTCCTTCTTCACGGCGTTCACGGCCAGAACCGCCAGCCAGATCAGACCGAAGCCTGCCAGCAGCAGAATGGCCATCGCCGCGGCGGCAATGGTTTGGTCCGCGGCCGGTACCACCGCTGCCACGGCGTCCGTCAGGGCATAGGTCTTGCCGTCCACCTCCACCGCGGCGCCGACGCCCTCCAGCTTCGCGTTCCGGGGATAGTACAGCCGGACCTGATCGCCGGCCTCCTCCGCTCCGACGGGGAGCTGCAGACTCTCCTCCGCAACGGCAAGGCCGTCCGCGGAGAAGAAATCCGGGGAGCTGAACAGATGCCAGCCCTCCTGCGTCCCCTCATAGGTGATGACGGGAGCCTTCAGGCTGCCCACGGAGGTATAATGCTCCGTGCTCTCGGGGTAGTGCTCGTTCACCGCCAGCTGATAGCCCAGGGCGGCCGCCAGCACGCAGACCGGCAGCATCGTGAAGATCCGCAGGGCAACGTGCTTCCGTCCCCTGCGCATCAGGCAGGCGTAGGCGATCAGCAGAAGGGCCGCGGAGGCAAGCAGAAACATGCTGAGATCCATGGGAACTCCTCCCTTTCCCGGCGCAGAAAGCACCGGAGGATTGCCCGCTTCCTTTGACGCAGGCAGCGTTTGTCCGTAAGTGAGATACGCGGCGAATCGCAGGGATCCGCCGCGTATGCAAAGTCAGGGACTCACTCCATCTTTATGATCGTGGCGCTGGCGACCTTGTCGTTCTCGATGTTGATACTGAGCCAGATCTCGCCCTCGGCCACGTACATCAGAGAGTACTCGTCCTCCGAGCTGGGCTCGCCCATCAGCGCCTTGACATCATCGACGGCGGTGCCGAGCTTGATCTTGCCCATGACGGAGGCGGTCTCTCCTTTGACCCAGACGCTGTTAATATAGCCGTCCTTGTCCTCGGTGACCTCCGCGTCGGCATAGTAGTGCACGGTTTGCTGCCAATCAGAGTCGGGATCGCAGGAGTGCATCACTTCCTCGGGCTGGGTCTGCTCGCCGAGCTTGTCCTTGACGTCGGCAAAGGCCATGCCGATCTGAATGTTGGTGCCGTTGATGGTGACGTAGAAGCCCTGCTCCTCGCTCTGGGCCTCGGCGGCGTCCTGCGTGGTGTCCTTGACGTCCTCCTTCTTGCCCGCGCAGCCGGCCGTCACGGAGGCGACCAGCAGAAGAACCAGGAACAGAGAAACCAATTTCTTGACGTTCATAGCGCTGCTCCTTTCAAGCCTTTTCCTCAGGCGGCGATGACGCCGCACTGGAATACGGTGCTGCCGGTGACGACCGTGACGCGGTACTCCCCGTGCAGACCCAGGTCCGCAGACAGGAAGGCGGAGTAGCCGCAGACGCCCTCGCTGCCCAGCAGTTTGGCCTCGAAGATCGGGAAGGCCTCGAAGGTCCGGACGACGCCGTCCTGCTCCAGCCGGAGATAGACGCGGCCGTCGCCGGGGACCTCCGGCAGGGCGCCGTAGAGCTGCAGGCCGTAGCTCTGCTGCTCGAAGCGGCCGTCGATGTTCCCGCCGTCCTGTTTTCCCTCGACGGAGATGCCCTCCCGCTCCGGGGCGTACATGAAGGGGGCGGTCTCGATCACCCGGCGCAGGTTGCGCTCGGCGATCTCATAGACGACGTCGGTGCCCTCGGCCAGGGCGGTCAGATTCGGCCGGTCGGTGCGCTGGAAGGCGGCGTTCTCATAGCAGTCGATCATATAGGGCAGCAGGGCGCGGCCAAAGGAGTCGCGGGCCATGAAGAGCGTGCTGCCGTCCTTTCGCTGCAGGTTCTGGGTCCGGATCAGGTTGTCCCTGTCCTCGCGGTCACTCATGAAGTTCTCCAGCCCCGCCTTGGTGTCCGCGAAGCCCAGGGGATAGGTGAAGCGGAAGGGGGCGTGCCGGATGTCGTAGACGACCTGCTCGTCCATCACGCCGCCGGCGGGATAGAGAAGCTTGTCGAGGTCGCCGCGCCAGGTTTTCTCGACGGTATAGGGCGCGTTCTCGTGGCGATCGTGCTCCCGGCCCAGGCTGTCCATGATGGCGTTGTAGCCGATCAGCGCCCCGCGGTAGTTCCAGTGGGAATCCCGGCGGTGGTAGACGGTTTCGGCCTTGGCGGCGGTCAGAACTGCCCGAAGGTCGGTGAAGGTGACGCCCTCGGCCCGGAGGGCCGCGGAAAGCCGGGTCAGATTGCTCTCCTCCGCGGGGCGGAAGGAGGCCGGCATATACTCGCCGTAGACCGAGGACTTGTTCGGCGCAGGGACAAAGGTGAAGCGGCCGCCGCGGGCGGTGACGTTTTCCTCCATCAGCGACAGGGTAACGGCGGCGGCGCGGATCTGGGCGTCCGTCAGCGGATTGGTGTCCATGAAGTCCTCCCGCTCGACGCTGTAGAAGAGCCAGCCCTGCTTGCCGACGATGACGTTGGAGGTGTCCGCGTGCAGCAGCTCGCCCTTGACGGCGTTGGCGCAGGTCAAAAGCTGGGAGCGCAGCGGGAGCCGGTCGTTGATCCAGGACTCGAACCCGTCGGAGAAGTCGAGGTTCAGCCTGCCCTCCTTGAGATAGGGCGGGAGCTTTGCCAGCTCGCGTTTTTCGATCTTGGCGCTGCTCTTGAGGAAGGGCATCAGCGCCATCGGCAGGCAGAGCAGAAGGAAGAAGACGACGGTGTAGCAGATTTTGAAGCCTTTTTTCATTTCCATTCACCCTCCCCTCAGAACCGGAAATAGATGAACGGGTTGTAGCTGCTGGAGACCAGGGAGAGCACCGACAGGGCGAAGAGCAGCAGGGACCCGGCATAGGCGGCGTAATTGTAGGCGACGATGCGGCCGGCGTGTTCCGCCTTCTCGCGGAACACCCGGAAGATCGGGGTCGAGAAAATCAGGGCGGCGGCAAAGCACACGTAGGTCAGGGGCGAGAGCAGGGCAAGGATCTCCGACACGGCGGCCTGCCGGCCTGCCATGGGCCAGAACATCGCGCCGATGACGCCGAAGCCCTGCGCCAGCGTGTCCGCCCGGAAGAGGACGAAGCCCAGGATCACGACCAGCATCGTGTAGACGTGGCCGGGGATCCGGAACCACTTTTTCTTGGTCGGGACGATCTGGTAGGTCTCCAGCATCTGCCACAGGCCGTGCCAGAGGCCCCAGAGGATGAAGGTGAAGCTGGCCCCGTGCCAGAGGCCCGTCAGGAAGAAGACGATCCACTTGTTCAGCATGGTGCGGGTCTTGCCCTTGCGGTTGCCGCCCAGGGGGATGTAGACGTACTCCTTGAACCAGGTGGACAGGGAGATGTGCCAGCGGCGCCAGAACTCCTGGATGCTGCCGGAGATGAACGGATAGTTGAAATTCTCCCGGAAGTCGAAGCCGAAGACACAGCCCAGTCCGATGGCCATGTCGCTGTAGCCGCAGAAGTCGAAGAAGATCTGCAGAGTGTAGCAGACCGCGCCGATCCAGGCGGCGCCGGTGGAGAGCTGGCCGGGGCCGTAGGAAAAGACCTTGTCGGCGAGCAGACCCATCTGGTTGGCGATCAGCACCTTCTTGGCCAGGCCGAAGAGGAAGCGGCAGACGCCGCGGCTGATCCGGTCAAAGCTGAACTCGCGCTCGCGGATCTGGGCCGCGATGTCGGAGTAGCGGACGATGGGGCCGGCAATGAGCTGGGGGAAGAAGGAGATGTAGAGCAGGACGGAGAAGAGGTTTTTCTGGACCAGCTTCGGGCTCCGGTAGACGTCGATCACGTAGCTCAGACCCTGGAAGGTGAAGAAGGAGATGCCAATGGGCAGGCGGATTCGGGGCGCCGGGATCGAGAGACCGGTCACGCTGTCGAAAATCTCCGTGAAGAACCCGGCGTACTTGTAGACCAGCAGCATCCCGAGATTCAGGATCGCGGCCAGGGCCACCGCCGGCTTCCCGAACTTCGTCTCCGCGCAGAGGCGGCCGAAAACGTAGTTGAGGAGGATGGAGACGACCATGATCATGACCGCCACGGGCTCGCCGAAGGCGTAGAACACCAGGCTGGCCGCCGCCAGGATGACGTTGCGGGCAGCGGCATTCCGGATCACCGCGTAGAGCAAGAAGGTGACGGGCAGAAACATAAACAGAAAGGTAACGGAGCTGAAGGTCAACGCGGAAGCCTCCTTTTCTGTCGGTTGCGGGACCCCGGAGGGAACGCTGATAACATACCACAATCCCGTCGAAGAATCAATACAAACGTAGAAAATTTCACGGACGGGGTCCCGAAGAAATCCCCCCTCTGCGCAGGGCAGAGGGGGGATCGATCATTTGAATGTGCGAACCGCGTTCGCTTACTGCTCCTTGATGGCAGCCTGGGCGGCGGCCAGACGGGCGATGGGCACACGGAAGGGGCTGCAGGACACGTAGTCCAGGCCGATCCGGTGGCAGAACTCCACGGAGGAGGGATCGCCGCCGTGCTCGCCGCAGATACCGATGTGCAGGGAGGGACGGACGGGCTTGCCCAGCTGGATGGTCATCTGCATCAGCTTGCCGACGCCGACCTGGTCCAGCTTGGCAAAGGGATCGTTCTCCAGGATCTTGGCGTCGTAGTAGGCGTTCAGGAACTTGCCGGCGTCGTCGCGGGAGAAGCCGTAGGTCATCTG
>JAEEGL010994116.1_pt1 | contig 13391 bp, 19 predicted proteins | sample 9134231 | NCBI WGS metagenome assembly JAEEGL01 (sample SAMN16246548, study PRJNA631951) | gut metagenome | biome: gut microbiome; feature: rumen; material: fiber-attached | host: Bos | place: Iran: Karaj | collected 2018-10 | reverse complement strand
CTTCCCCGATGGGATCGGCGATGCACGCGTAGAGGTTGCGGATCCCCTGCGCCTTCAGCTTTTCTTCCAGCGCTTCGTACAGCATTCTTCCGTATCCCCGGCCCTTCGTGCCTTTCTCCAGATAAATGCTCAATTCGCACGAATGATCGTAGGCCGCTCTGTCCTTGAAGACCCCCGCATAAGCATACCCCTTTGCCATGCCGTCCTCTTCCAGGACCAGATAGGGATACCGTTTCAGGGTGTTTTCGATACGCGAACGGAACGCCTCCGGAGTGGGGCCGTCATATTCAAATGTGATCGCCGTATTCACGACATAATATCCGTAGATCTCAAGCAGGCGTCCGGCATCCTCCGGGCCTGCGCTTCTTATCTTTACCATGGACGAACCTGTTCAAAAGTGATAATCTGTTAATACAAGATAAAGGGAAAGGATATCCAATATCATGAAAAAACATGCATGGAAACTCTTAGGGGTCCTGGGACTGACAACAGTGCTGATCTCAGGAGGTATTTTTGCGAGTTCTGCTCTGGCGGACGCGTATGATGATCAGTACGGAGACGCCGCGGATATCGCGAGAGCCAGCCAGTGGGCCCTGGATGGCCAGTGGGGCCCGGATGAAGACCAGGGCGGCTGGGCCGGCAGCAACTACTATGATAACGAAGCCTGGTTCGCGGAACAGCAGTCCTCATCCCGCAGTTCTTCCAGTTCCTCCAGCTATACCCCGGACGACTACGACGGCGACTGCTGGTGGAGCGGCCGGACCGCGCACTGGGACAGCCAGAGGTCCAGCGGAGAGAAATACCAGATCCAGCTGAGACGCGGCGGGTCGGAAGTCACTACTGTAAAGACCTCCAGCACGTCCTACGACTTCAGCAGCTACATCAAGCAGGACGGCAGCTACAAATTCCGTGTGCGTCTCGTTCGGAACAACAAGCACGGCGGCTGGGGAGACTATTCGGAAACCAAATATTTCGAAGGCAGGTCTTCCTCTTCGTCTTCCTCATCTTCCTCTTCGTCTTCCTCTTCCGGCTCCGCTGGCCCGGGCGGAACAGTGAACTCCGGCTGGAACCGGGACAACAGAGGATGGTGGTACCGTTTCCCCAACGGCAGCTACGCAAAAAACACCTGGCAGCTCATCAACGGCAAATGGTACTTCTTCGGCGACGACGGCTACATGCGCACCGGCTGGATCTTATGGAACGGTGTCTACTACTACTGCGGACCGGACGGCGCGATGTTCACGAACTGCTACACGCCTGACGGCTACTATGTCGACGGAAACGGCGCCTGGGTGCACTGAGCACCCGGCGGCCATTCCGCAGCTCAGTTAAAACATTGTCAGGAAAATGCTGAGTACCATCCATGCGGGAAGTGAGTAGAAATTACCGTGCTCGTCCCTGCCGGCCTGGAAGATCTTCCGGGCGCGCTCTTTGTCCAGAAGCTCGTACCCGTTGAACATCTCTGTTCCGACCGCGCCCTTCTGGTTCAGTCCGTCCAGGCTGTCCAGCGTGATCTCCGCGCAGAGGAAAGCGTTGCTTTCATCCGTCATGCCGGGGGTGGTAAAGGCGCAGGGATTCAGGACGTAGACCCGGTCGCTTTCTTTGACATCCAGACCGCTCTCCTCCTTGATCTCCCGGATCGCCGCAGTCACCAGGGGATCCGCGCAGTCCTTGTCCTCGGGATCCAGAAGACCCGCGATCGGGCTGAGAAGGAACTGTCCGACAGGATAGCGGTACTCGTAAGTCATCAGGAGACGCGTCTCGCCTCCCGGAAGGTGCAGCACCACGGCGACCGTGACCGCATCCGGAAGCATCTCCCGCGCTTCTGCCTCCGTCTTGGCGGCGACAAGGTCTTCCTTCCCCCGCCGGGAGACTTCATAGTAGTGTTTTCCTTCCTCGTACTGAAGGTCATAGCATTTCAGAAAACGTGTTTCGTAAAGTGTCTCGATATGATCGATCATGGGTCTCTCCCTTCTTCCGCTTTTTCAATGCGGGTACTCCATGACAATCATACCACAAACAGGAGCTGACGCCATTGTGCGCCGGCTCCTTTCTGATTGCGAAAACTTTAAAAAGTGTTATATTATCTTCCGCAAATATAATGCATTTGACAAAATAAGGCTATTGTAAAAAAGGAAGTTCTTTATGGAAAAATATGTCAATATCATTCTGTTGTTTTTCATGTATGCCTCTGCCGGATGGTGCATGGAGATCTTTCTGAAATACAGGCAGTACCACCGTTTCATTAACCGCGGATTCCTCTCGGGTCCGGGCTGTCCCATCTACGGCTGCGGCGCTGTTCTGATCACCGTCCTGGTCGGAAGCCTGGCCAGCGTCGAATCCGGCGTGGTCATGACCTTTGCCCTGTCTTTTCTGATCTGCGGCGCAGTAGAATACCTGACGAGCCTGGTCCTTGAAAAAATATTTCACGCCCGCTGGTGGGACTACAGCCAGAAGCCGATGAATCTTCACGGCAGAGTCTGGATTGGAAACCTGATCCTGTTCGGCCTTGCAGGAGTACTGATCATGCATCTCCTGAACCCTGCTATATACAAGCTCCTGGGCATTTTTTCTCTGAAGGCCCGGGAGGGGATCGCGTCCGTCCTTCTGGCGGTCTTTGCGGCGGACTGTGTGGTCTCCTTCTTCGTCCTGAAGCTGGTCAAGGTCGGTGTCGACAGCAGTGAAGCTGATAATACCGAAGAGATCAGCAAGGAAGTACGTCAGCTGCTGACAGACAAGTCCTACTTCCACAGACGTTTCGCGGACGCTTATCCGGATGTCGTCTATAGAACAGAGCGCGTCCAGGCCCGGCTTGCCGCTGTGAAAGCAGAGGCAGAGCGCATCCGCCTTACAGCAGAGAAGAATTTTGAAGAAAGAAAAGAAAAGATCGCAGCCAGCCTGGAACCGGTACCCCAGATCCGCGCTGACCTGATCGGAATGCAGAACGAACTGATCAAAATGCTCTATAATGAAGAAAACGCCAGCACGGAAATGAAGAAGCTGAAAGAGGATATCGAGAAGCAGAAAAAACGTCTCGAAGACCACCCGCTGGTCAGGCACCCCTACGGCAGGTTCTGAATTGATCTCAGTGCGGGTCTGATCTCCCGCTCATAAAGATAACAGGAGGATAAGGATATGCTATGTGTACACCGTGGGCTGCCTGCTCATCATCTATATTCTTGTATCAGGCGACGATATCCTGAAGGTCCTGAGCTTACTGTTCGGGATCCTTCTGATGTTTGACGGTTTCCACAGCACTGTGTATGCCTGGGTATATGCCCGCCGCGCCGGAAAAAAGGTGGGGCGTCCTGTTCTCAGGCGGATGCCGACTGGCCCAGACAGAGATCAGGCCGCTGACTCCGGGCGGAATGCCTCTCATTGCCGCCGTCATCCTGATGATCGGGCTTTCGCTGATCATCTTTGCTCTGAAACGGGTCTTCAGTAAAAAATGACCTTTGCCGAAAACTAATCAACTGTAAACAACAACAGCCCCTGGTCCTGCCAGGGGCTGTTGTTGTTCTGCACGGACTTCCGGTCCGTCTTTTTAAGCTTTACTTTTTCCCAGCAGATCAGGCATGCCTCCTTTTTCGATCGTCCCGACCACCAGCTCGTCTGCCGGCAGCCAGTTCACCTGGCGCAGATCATTCACCGGAAGCCATTTTGCCGCCTCATGCTCCAGAAGCCTGATCTTCCCTTCTTTCAGACTGCAGAAGAGGCAGTCCATCGAGAGATGAAAATCCGGATAGTCATATTCCACACTCACACCATACTGGCTTACTTCGATGACAGCATCCAGCTCTTCCCGGATCTCTCTCACCACAGTCTCCTGCGGTGTCTCATTCTCCTCGATCTTTCCGCCGGGAAATTCCCACCAGTGCTTGTAGGGCCCGTATCCCCGCTGCGTCGCGAAGACCACAGGCACTCCGGCCTGGTCCACCGACTGGATGACTGCCGCCGCTACTCTGACAGTTTTCATAAGAGGGACTTGATGCAGGCTTCGACTTCGGACATTTCAGCCGTCGGCTCGAAACGGGCTACGACGTTTCCTTCCCGGTCAATGACGAATTTGGTGAAGTTCCACTTGATATCCGGCTTTTTGTCCCATTCCGGATCCGCTTCCGCAAACATCTTTTCAAGAAGAGCCTTGTACGGATGCTCTCCGAATCCTTCGAATCCCTTCTGGGCCTTCAGATAAGTGTACAGCGGCAGCTCGTTTTCGCCGTTGACGTCCGCCTTCTTCATCTGCGGGAAGGTAGTGTTGAAGTGCATGGTGCAGAATTCGTGGATCTCCTCATCCGTGCCGGGCGCCTGTTTTCCGAACTGGTTGCAGGGAATATCGAGGATCTCCAGCCCCTGATCGTGGTAATCCCTGTACATCTGCTCGATCGGCGCATACTGGGGCGTGAAACCGCAGCCAGTGGCTGTATTGACCACCAGGATGACTTTGCCTTTGTAGTCCGCCAGGTTCAGTTCTTCGCCTTTTCCGGTCGTGATGGTGTAATCGTAGATCATAAAAACCTCCATTCTGATAACTGTAAACCTTATAACTATCGGTCTTTTATATGCGTCTTTGCTGTCTATTATATATCATCCGTTCCACCGCGAATAGTAACTTTCTCTTCTGTCATTCCCTCAGGTTTCCCTTCCGGATGTTCTCCTGAATGATCCGGTCCGTCACCTCGTAAAGCTTTTCTGATCCCAGCTTTGTTTTTCTCTGACGCGTGTACACGGTGGCTGAGGATACGCCGTGTTCCTTCCAGTCCCCGCCTTCGTTGCTGTTGTTCAGCAGGAGCGGCTGCAGATTATCCAATGAATGGGCGAACTTCGCCTCTGCCGTCTCATACGCTTCGAACTCATCGAAAAGGGCTGTGAACTCCGCCTTCTGGTCCGGCGGCAGCAGGGAAAAGATCCGCTCCTTCGCCGCCTCCTCTCTCGCCTTCTGCGTCTTCAGCCCCTCCGCGTCGTAAGCGTAGGTATCGCCCGCGTCGATCTCCACGATATCATGGATCAGGCACATCAGCATGACCTTCGCAATGTCCACCTCTTCATTGGAATACTCCCGGAGGAGGTATGCCATGACCGCCATGTGCCACGCGTGTTCCGCGTCATTCTCATTCCGCCCGTGTCCTGAAAGGTGTGTCTGGCGGAAGATGTTCTTCTCCTTGTCGATCTCCAGCGCAAAAGAAAGCTGCTGTTCCAGGCGGCTCTGCTCTTTCATATTTCACTCCCATCCGGCTGCTGCCCGTCATGCGCTTTCCAGGCGCACTCCGTGATCTTCATCTCTGTAAATACCGCCCTGAAGCTGGAATCCTCCGGACTGCAGGCGTAGACCCCGAAGCGGATCTTTCCTCCTCCTTCCCACATATGGCAGACCCGCATCTGAGAAAACTCCACGCCGTCCCGGGAGCATTCAATGCAGTAATCGTCCTCCCGCCTGCTGAGCCGGTACCACATGACTTTGACGTCAGCAGGGATCGCCGTGGTCGCCCAGTCTGAATAGCCGTGGTTCGTCACTACTGAGCCCAGATGCTGGAAAGTCTCATTCTCATATTCCACGGACCCCTTCAGCCAGTTATCAGCATCCAGATACATCGCGATGCCGCACTGGTCAAAGCGGTGACTGCTCTCCGAAAAATCCGTCTTCACCACAAAGGAGAAATATCTCTCCTCTGTTTCCACCTGCAGCACAGGCGCATTGTCATTCCGGAAATGATAATAAGTGCGCTGCCACAGGTCCGTGCGCGGCGCTGTGGTGATCTCTGTCCGGTCCGGCAGGACCCGGTAATCAGCAGGCTCCCTGGTCCAGCGCATATTTTTCAGGTCAATGCTGTTGAAAGATTCGTTCATATTCAGCGTCTCCTTTTAATCGTCGAAATGAGCGTCCAGGATCTGCTTCGTTTTCAGCGCATCCTCCTGCACCAGGATCCCCTGATCCATCAGGAGGCCAGTCAGCTTCCCGCGGAAAGCAGCGGCCGCATCCAGGCTGTCGTCCTTGAAGGAAAGCTCCGTGATATACTCTGCTTCTCCGGATCCCCGGTGCGGAAGCTCCCAGATCTCGATCTGGATCTTATGGTCGAAATACGTTCCTGTGAAGCGGTCAAAATGGACCGGCCCCGCCATTTCCGCCTCTTCCATGGTCCTGATCCCCCAGTTTTCGGACTTCCAGTTCCGCTCTGCCGGGGGCATACCGGCCTTCAGCATGGAGATACCGTCTGCGGCGCTCAGGTCAGCAACACTTTCAAGTCCGTCTGCGGGTCCTTTGCTTTCTGCGGAGATGCTCAGCATCATTCCGGAATGATTCCATTCGACCTCCGCGTCCCAGTTCTCGTCCGACAGGTCAAAGCCTTCCGCCTCGGCAAGACTAAGAACCGGTCCGGGATCATTTCCTTCCACGTGGTACCGCTTTTTATAGGTGAGTTCAAAGCCCTTGTCCGCTTTTCCATCCCTCATCCTTACCCTGTTGATCCAGCCTTCACTGCCAAATGCCCTGTCCGGTGTCTCAAAATAGGCGAGGCTGTAGCTTTTGAACTTTTTTTCCAGCTGGAATTCATCGCGGATCTCTTTCTTTAAAAGGTGCTTTTCATCAAGTACCAGCGCGGAATCCAGAAGGATATGAGTCTCGCAGGGAATACTGACGGTCCGGGGAGGGCTGACGGCTGTGGGAGCTTCGGTGGTTTCGGGGGCTTCGGTGATTTCGGGAGCGCTGGTGGCTTCGGGCACCTCGGTGGTTTCGGTGATACTGGCGGTTTCGGGAATCTGGTCCGGCTTCTCTGTCCGGGCACAGCCTCCCGCCAGCAGGACCAGCAGAAGCCCCCATATCATTATCTGTAGTGTCCTGGTTTTTCTCATAACGATCCTCCTGTCTCAGACGTGCAAGTCCCGCAGGAGGGACTTGAAATTCCTCTTTTCATTACTATTATAATCTATTTTCCGGATGCGGGGCTGTGTGACATTCGTGTGACATATCTTTCAGTAGGATTACACCAGAAAGGACACCGACCCGGCGGAAGCCGATAAAAGAGAGAAAAAGGGAGACCACTGAAATGATTACCAGTCAGATCATTCTTGCAGGACTTGTACTTGCAGCAGCAGTATTAGCTATTCACACTGAGCTCACGGAAGAACCGCATTTAAAGGCGCCGGATCCGGCAGATCAAGCTTTCATCCCGCTTAATAGCGCGGCATAAAAAACAATTTAAAACTGGCATGGGGCCGGCAGAAAACCGGTGACCCATGCCAGTTTTTTTGTGCAGGATCCTCCTGCGGCAGACCTTTCCCGCTTCAGAACTTCAGAAAGCGGATCACAAGGCACACGATGCCCGCAGCAGCCAGCCCGATCCCGCAGTTTCTGAAGATCATCGCACGCGTAAATGCGTTATGGATAAATTCATTAGATGCATCCATCACAGATAAAGCAATGTGATTAAAAAACAGACTCAGTCCGAAACACACCAGCGCTCCAATGATCAGAATGATCCCCGCTGCAAACACTGCTTTTTTCAATTCCTGTTCCTCCGCAGAATTCTTCCTGATACTCTGAATCATAACAGAAAACCTTTCCTGAAAACAGCCGTCCGGGGCTGACTGGTTCCCGGAAATGAAATTGGCCGACCCGAAGATATATGCCGGCGCGTGTGACATTTCTATGATAAATCCTCTGCTATACTAAGCCCATAAAACAAAAACAACTACGGCAGAGCCGAAAAAGCAAAAGATAAGAACGATATAAGAGAGGGAAAAAAATGAAGATCAGAAATCTCGTGGCAGCAGTTACGGCAGGCGTTATGATGGCAGCAATGAGCGTTACCAGCTTTGCAGCATCCGAAATCTGGAGCGAGTTCGATGATGACGGCGTTTATACCGTCTACGATGATGGCTCCATTGATTACTACAATTTCAGAAAGAACTCCTATTCCTGGATGGATGAAGACGGCAACTTCGGCGAGGTCGACCGCCGCGGAAACGTCACTTACTACGATTCCGACTATGATGATCTTTACTACATCGGGAATTCTTCCTCCAGAAGCAGCTCCAGCTCCAGAAGACGCTCCAGCTCCAGCTCCAGCAGCAGAAGCCGCCGTACAAGCGGAAATGGCAGAGTCACCAATGATCTGGGCGGCTGGCAGAATATGAACGGCACCTGGAAATACAGAAGACAGAACGGTTCCTACGCAACCAACTGCTGGGAGCAGGTCAACGGAAAGTGGTACAGCTTCGACAATAACGGCAACATGAGAACGAGCCAGTGGGTCCGCCACACCACCAACGAGCATCTCTGGTACTATGTTGGTCCCGACGGCGCGATGGTGAAGAATACGACCATCGGCGGTTATGTCATCAACGCAAACGGAGAGTGCTTCTGCTGATAATGCCCTCTCTCACAGCGCTCCTGGAAGAAGATCTTCCCGGGGCGCTGTTTTTTTCTGAAAACTTTTCACTGAAACAGATATTGGAGGATCTGACATGAAGAAAAAGAACAGAAAACCTGATTCCGATTTTACCTTCAGCCCCGTCCCGGACAGCAGCAGAAAAGCTTTTCTTCCCATGTTTTTCATTATGCTGGGATTTACCTTTACCTCTGCCAGCATGTCAGTCGGCGCAAGACTGGGAAACGGACTGGATCTGACGGGTTTTCTTATCGCTGTTGCTGCCGGAGGAGCGATCCTTTCGTGCTATGTCGGCCTTCTTTCCTATATCGGAAGTGATACCGGGCTTTCCTTTGACCTCCTGGCACAGCGTTCCTTTGGCAGACAGGGGTCAATGCTCCCATCCCTTCTGATTGCCGTGACGCAGGTCGGCTGGTTCGGAGTCGGTGCGGCCATGTTCGCATTTCCCGCGGCTGCTGTCCTCCATATTCCGCCCGCCGTCCTGATCCTGATCGCAGGTGTCTGCATGACAGCTTCAGCGTATCATGGGATCCGGGGCATGGAGATCGTAAGTTACATCTCCGTTCCGCTGATCATCCTCCTGGGGGGCTGCTCGATGACCGCGGCCATGTCGGGCGTCGCCGGATTCTCAGACTTGTTTGCGGGGATATCCGGCGGATTGCCTGTTCTTACCGGGATCGGACTGGTGATCGGTTCCTTTATCAGCGGCGGCACAACGACCCCTAATTTTACACGCTTTGCTTCTAAAAGAAAAAGTGCAGTGATCACCTCTGTCATCGCGTTTTTCCTGGGGAACTCCCTGATGTTTCTTTTCGGCGCGGTCGGAGGAGCGTTCACCGGAAAAGAAGACATCTTCTATGTCATGACAGCCCAGGGGATGCTTATTCCCGCCCTCCTTGTCCTCGGATCCAATATCTGGACGACCAATGACAATGCTCTGTATTCCGCCGGCCTCGGACTGTCCAATATCACCGGCGTCAGAAAAGCGCCGATGGTCATTGCGGCCGGTGCCGCAGGTACGCTGGCTTCTGTCTGGCTGTACAAAAACTTTATCAGCTGGCTCAGCTTCCTGAATGGGACCCTTCCGCCCGTCGGTGCCATCATCATCACTGACTATTTCCTGCACAGGGCTTCTTATAAAGAGGGAAAGGCAGTGGAATATGATGTCAACTGGGGCGCGGTGACAGGTGTCATTGCCGGTGCTCTCATCGGCAACTTTGTGCACCATGGAATCAGCAGCATCAATGCAATGATCGCTGCCTGCGTCTGTTATTCTGTCTCTTCATTCGCAGCGCACAGCAAGATCAATAGAATTTCTTCGGATCTTCCGCAATGCCGTACTCTTTCTTAAACTGTTCCAGATCTTCCGGTCTCCGGAGCAGCTGGATCTCCAGGAATTTTCCTGTCTTCAGATCCTGAAACCCTGCTACCTGCTCGCCGGTGCAGATACTGCACCGGATAGCAGGTCTTTGTTTTTCCGGGTCATAATGCTTCTTCACCGGCTCTTCGTTCCTGCGGGAGAATAACTGAAAGAAGTTTTTCATACGGATCCTCCTGTAAATCCGAACTGTTTTCGGAAGCCTTATCGCAAAACTCTCCGGAGAGCCTCATCGGACGCCCCCGGGAACAGTTCTTTTGCTCTTGCGAAGATCCGCTCCGCGGAAAGCTCCGGCTCTTCCTTATACGCGCTCGTTACATGTTCGTAGCCCCAGAGCTCCTCCGGCTTCTGATAGAAAGAGACCGCCATGCCGTAGCTCTGCCCGCGCCTGTTCCTCCGCCTCTCAAACTTCCGGATGATCAGGTACGTCTGCATCTGCAGCTGTGTCATGCATCCGTCAAAGTTTTTATAACCCTCCTTGCCGAATCCCGCTGCCGGTTTCAGTTCATAGCCCGGATGCATGCCGCCGTCCTCACAGATATCCATGATCGCTTTATACCTGCGCTCTATCAGTGCGTCGTCCCAGGCTGCGTCAAAATCATAACCGTCCCGGCGGGCATTGGCAAAACGGGGAAACCACTCCCGGGAAATGAACCCGGTCTTGTTGTTGAAGAACTTTCCGTATGCCACTTCACCAGTCGCGGGAATGATCTCGCGCCACTCCCAGGGATCCTGCTCCGGATCTCCGGTCCACCAGAAAAGCGGAGAAACATGCTCCTCTGCGGAAAAACCCGGCACTTCGTTGGCAAAAAGCGGCAGAAAGCCGACTTCATTGATCCAGCTGATCAGCTCGCGCCAGGAACGGATCCTGTACGGATCATTCCAGTCCAGGCCCTTCATGATCCATTCGCCGCCCTCATTAGCCACTTACATACACCACCTTTACTTATATTCCTGATTACTGCGCCAGACAGCAGTAGACCTGTTCCAGGATCAGAGAACAGCCGCTCACCTCCGCCGGACTCATGACCCTTTTCCTATAGATGCGCCCATTATCATGCAGAAAGTCCCAGACCGACGCGATGACCAGCTCCTCTTCCTCCTGCAGGACAGAAAAAGCTCTTTCTATCATCCGGTACTGCCTGTAGGAAAGCGGCCGCATCAGCTCGCGCTTCGTCTCCTCGTCAGCTTCCTCAAACTCCGGCACATTCCCCTCAGCGCCCTGCTTTGCGTAATACTGGAAGGTCTCAAATATGAAGCCAAAATTGTCGATCAGAAACCTGTGCAGATAACGCCTGTCCCTCGCATCGATCACGTCCCTCAGCTTCTCAAATTTTCTGATAAACTCGTCATCATAGTATATGATCCTGTCAGACGCCATATCCCTTCCCTCTTGATTCTTTTACCTTTATTATACCATTGGTGTCACCATCGGTGTCAGGCACCGTTAAGATGCCGCTAAGATTTCTGCGGTGTCAGGCTCCGTTAAGATGCTGCTAAGATATTATAATATGAAGGGAAAACTAACGATATCCGGGGGTACAAAGATGAAGATCATGGTCAGCGCCTGCCTGGCGGGCGAGAACTGCAAATACAACGGCGGCAGCAACCGGAACGAAAAGGTCCTCCGGCTGATGGAGGAGAATGAAGTCATCCTTGTATGCCCGGAACAGATGGGCGGGCTTCCGACGCCCCGCACACCCTGCGAGATCTGCAACGGTGTGGTCATGACAAAGGACAGAAGAGTCGCGGATCAGGAATTCCGCGCCGGAGCGGCGAAATGTCTGGATCTTGCCATGCGTGAGCAGCCGGATCTCATCGTCCTGCAGTCCAGAAGTCCCAGCTGTGGAGTGAAACAGCGCTATGACGGGACGTTTTCCGGGAAGCTGACAGAGGGTTCCGGGGTGACAGCGGAGCTTTTGATGAAGAATGGATTCCAGTGTATCGACGTCGAGGATCTTCCGTAGATCAGTAACGCCGGAGTCAATCAGACCGGACATCAGTCAGCAACGCCGGGCATCAGATCGTTTTCTGATGTCCGGCGTTATTTCATTCCCGCACAAATAGTGCTGTCTGTTTCTTTCCTACTTCTTTCTTTTCTTCGGTTCCGGCAGTTCCGGATACATGGCCTCGATCAGTCGCGTCATGGTCTCCCTGTCATCCACATCCACCAGGAGCATTTCTTTCGCCCCTTCATAGGGGGTCTCCTTTTCCGCATCGGGGATCATTTCTTCCGCCGCCTTTGTGGGCTTCAGCAGCAGACGGTCATCATAGATCCCTCCGATCACTCTGCCGCGGTAGTAGAGAACATACTCGCCCATCATTGCCCTGTGGGAGATCTCCGGAAGTCCGGAAAGCTGTTCAAGGACAAATTCCAGATAACCTTTGCTCGATGCCATCTTTTTACTCCTTCTGTCTCCGGTGCAGCTTCAGCAGCGTCACACCCTCAGGATATTATAGAAAACCTTATTGTCCGCGGATACCGCCTCCGGGATCGGGAAAATCGGATAAACATGGTTCATCCCTTCCCCGACGATCAGTTCATTTGACACATCCTTATCCAGCATATGGAACATCTTTACTGCATCCGGATATATGATCTCGTCCGTTCCGACAAAGACCGTCACATTGCGGATGCCCTTCAGATGTCCGTAGATGGGGCTGATCCGCCAGTCGTGATTGTCCAGATCTGCCGCCCAGTGCTTCCCGGGCGGCACCAGGGCCTCTGAAAACAGGAACGGATCCAGCGGCTGATCCTCCTTGCTCTCCTCGTTTTCCATGGTCACGTCTACCCACGGAGAAAAGAGAATGAGTTCATCCGGCATCCGGATCCCCTCTGCCTTGAAATATTCCGCCAGGGCAAGAGAGAAACCGCCTCCGGCCGAATCGCCCATCACGATGAACTTCCTCTCCGGATATTTCTCGCAGTACTGCTTATATACCGGGACGATGAGATCATACGCCTCTTTATATGTCGCGAACGGCACCAGCCGGTACCCCGGTGCGATCACCAGCGCATTCGTTTCTTTTACAAGTTTTTCTATAAACTGCCAGTGAGGACTCACGAAATCATAGTGATATGCGCCTCCGTGAATATAGAAGACGATATACCGGGACACGCTCTTCTCATTGACATAGAACATCCGCCCATTCTCACTGTCCTCGTATCTCGTCACGAGATTTTTCGGCGGAGGTGTCGGCTTTTCTCCAGCCTTGAGTGTCTCAGACAGTTTCTGCAGGGTCTCTTCTGTTGTCAGCTTGGGCCAGAACTGAAGCAGATTGGACATGATCTTCGCACTGATACTTTTGCTCATACAGGATTCTCCTTACCATGATCAACTTAACAATGTCCACAGCAGCAACTATATCTGCAATAAGCGTATCACACATTTTTTCGCATTTATACACGATAACGATGCATTTCTCCTCTTCCGCAAGATTCCGGCCCCCACTGAGATAAAGCATTCACGGCGCCTGACGCCAAATGATATAATATAGTCCTGACACCCGGTGCCTGGCACCAGATGAGCTGATACAGGCACCAGAGGAAGGAAGGCTGTATGAACACAGAATATCGCTTATCCGAAAAAGACGCGGAGCTGCTTATATCGCTCCGGCACGAGCTG
>JAEEGL015693805.1_pt1 | contig 13392 bp, 16 predicted proteins | sample 9134231 | NCBI WGS metagenome assembly JAEEGL01 (sample SAMN16246548, study PRJNA631951) | gut metagenome | biome: gut microbiome; feature: rumen; material: fiber-attached | host: Bos | place: Iran: Karaj | collected 2018-10 | reverse complement strand
TTATTTGAAGCACTTCTGAAAACTAGTTTTCAAGATGCTTCCAATAAAAGCAAACCTTTATTCCTGCTGCCAGGAATAAAGCAGTCATCGAGATGACTGTCATCTGAAAGAATGGATCTGTGATTTCTGTGCTTTCTGTGTGACATAATAAAGAGTTTTTCTTATTAATTTTTGTTTTAATTTTGAGCGAAGCGACCAAAGAATTCTTTCTGCGATTTCCGCGATTTGACTACCGTCTTCCTCTGTCGCGACTCGGCATGATTTAAGTAAACTTCGTCCTGCTCTCGCTGCTCCATCGGTTCTGCGAGAACTTATGTTTTCTGCGGGCTAGCCTTGACAAAAGTCAGTGAAATTGAGGAAGAAAGCAAATAAAACATAATTATTGTGCTGATTTGAGCATTATTTGAAAAATAATGGCTATCTTTGCACGTTGAAATAGAAAACGATATGAAGAGATGATGACGGAGGAGCTCTTCCATATTCCCTCTTCCATATTCAATGAAAGTATGTACAAACATTTTTTTAAGAGATTTCTCGACTTCTGGATATCGCTGATCGTGCTGATCATCATTAGTCCCATTCTGCTGGTGGTGACGATCTGGCTGCACTTTGCGAACAAAGGCGCTGGCGCCTTTTTTACTCAGGAACGCCCAGGTAAGGATGCGAAGATCTTCAAGGTCATCAAGTTCAAGACGATGACGGACGAGCGGGATGCCGAAGGGAATCTCCTGCCTGATGCACAACGACTTACTAAGGTAGGTCGGTTTGTGCGTTCTACTAGCATTGACGAGCTGCCGCAGCTTTTTAACGTGCTGAAGGGCGATATGGCATTGATTGGACCAAGGCCTCTGCTGCCACAATATCTCCCGTTGTATTCTCCTGAACAGGCACGTAGGCATGAGGTGAGACCCGGCATCAGCGGCTGGGCACAATGCCACGGACGCAATGCCATCAGCTGGACGGAGAAGTTCAAACTTGATGTGTGGTATGTGGACCACTGCACGCTCTGGACGGACATTAAAGTGATTTGGATCACAATAATGAAAGTGCTGAAGCGTGCAGATATTAATAATGAATCAACAGCTACAATGTATCCATTTGATGGAACAAATTAAGGAACACAAAACATGAAACACTTAGTTATTATTGGTGCAGGAGGAATGGGACGGCAGGTGCTGTCGTTTGCCAAGTCCTGCAATGGTTACGGTAAAGAGTATGATATCAAAGGATTCCTTGATGACAATATGAACGTTATGAATGACTTCTCTGATTATCCTCCTGTATTGGGAACAGTAGAAGGTTACCAGATTGAAGAAAATGATGTGTTCTTCAATTCCATAGGTGACATACAAGCAAAAAAACGCTGTATACAGAAAATTCTGGAAAAGGGTGGTGACTTCATAACTTTGATACATCCTACGGTTCAGGTATCTCCTGGCACAAAAATCGGAAAGGGATGTATGCTGAGTTCTTACGTTGGCCTAGGTGTAGAGACTACTATTGGCGATTTCTGCCTAATTCAAAGCAAGGCAACCATTGGCCATGATGTGTATGTTGATGACTATGCCAGAATAGACTGTAATGTGGTGTTGATTGCCGGTGTGAAAGTGGGTAAAGACGTGTGTGTTCACACATCTTCTGTAGTTAACCATAATGTGAAACTGGGCGACGGTTCTACGGTCGGTGCTATGAGTTTTGTGATAAAAAATGTTAAGCCGGGACAGACCGTTTTTGGAAATCCTGCCAAAGTGATTTTTTAAATTATGAATAATCCGTTTTCGTTACTGGGGAAGATGATACTCGTTACTGGCTCTTCCTCCAACATAGGTAGAAAGATTGCCATTAGGTGTGCTGACATGGGGGCCAAAGTTATTGTTGCCGCTCGTGATGTAGAACGTATGAAAGCTACATTGGCGATACTTGAAGGAGAGGGACACCAGTATATTCAGGTGGATTTAACCAATGTCGCATCCATAGCTGCATTGGCTGAAGCGTTGCCTATTTTGGATGGGGTAGTGATGTGTGCCGCTCGTTTCGACTCAACCCCTGTCAAGAACATCAAGCGTGATACTGTACAGTCCATGTTTGAGACCAATACCTTTTCGAATTTTGACCTGATACAGAAATTGTTGAAAATGAAGAAAATAGCTAAAGGCGGCTCCATCGTGTTTATCTCGTCTGTGGCATCGATGCGCCCCTATAAAGGTAATTCGCTCTATTCAGCTACCAAGGGTGCTATCAACTCGTTCTCTAAGGTTCTGGCAATTGAACTCGGTGCTAAGCAGATTCGTGTGAACTGCATCCATCCAGGAATAGTGCCAAGGGATGAGGGCGTGCGAGAAGGTTCCCTGACTGTTGAGCAACAGCGCGCTGAGATGGCCAAATTTCCGTTAGGTATGGGAAATACGGATGATATAGCATACGCATCTGTTTTTCTCCTTTCCGATGTTGCTAAGTGGATTACTGGCATTGATTTGATTGTGGATGGCGGACAGTCATTAATTTAAAATGTTTAAAGTATAGATTTTTTATGAAAGCATTTTTATTTCCTGGCCAAGGTTGCCAGAAGGAAGGAATGGGTAAGGACCTCTATGAGAATTTTCCCAAGGCGAGAGAGATTTTTGAACAGGCTAATGATATCTTAGGTGAACGCTTTACTGATACGTTGTTTACCGCATCGGAGGATTTGCTGATGGACACCCGCTATACCCAGATGGGCGTATTCATATATGAGTGTGCCTTGGCATTGGGACAAGATGGGATAAAGCCAGATTGTGTGGCTGGGCACTCTTTGGGCGAGTATGCCGCACTTGTGGTCTCTGGTGTGCTGTCGTTTGAAGAATGCGTGAAGTTTATCAAGAAACGTGGTCTGGTGTTCTATGAGGCTTTTCAGAAGCATCCCAGTGCCATGGGAGCCATTATCGGTATTGGGGAGGAGCAGGTGCTGGACGTTTTGAAGCGTGTGAGCGAAGAGGATAATGAAAGCCTCTATATAGCTAATTACAATGGTCCTGGCCAACTAGTTGTCACTGGTGGGCGTTCTTCTGTAAAGAAAGCCTGCAAAATTTTCAAGGAAATGGGGGCTAAGCGTGCATTGGTTCTGCCCCAAAAAGGCGTGGGACATTCACCTAACTCAGCTGAAGAAGGTGCTGTTCTTGGTGAGGAGCTTAAGAAACTTAACTTTCGTGACGCTCAGATACCCATCTATCAGGATGCAGATGGCGAGCCCCATACCAATGCACATGAAATACTCGATAACCAGATCAAGCTGATGACTTATCCGGTGCAGTGGACAAATATCACTTTCAACATGGTTAAGAACGGCGTGACTGAATTCTACGAGTGCGGAACAGACGATACGCTCCAGAAGATTGTGAAACGTATTACTCCGGATTCATTGGTGACTAGTATTGTCCATACCCCTATATATGAAGGAAAAATTCAAGATTTCTCAATTGTGAAAGAATAATTTTTTATTAACAATTAATTTTTTTATTATTATGACATTAGATGAATTTGTAAAGGCATTTGCTGCCGAGTTCGACGACACTCCCGAAGAGCAGTTCACACCTGCAACCAATTACAAAGAGTTGGACGAGTGGGGCTCATTGGTAGCTCTGTCAATCATCTCTATGGTTGACGATGAGATGGATAAGCGCCTTACTGGCGCCGACCTTCGCAGTTGCTCTTCCATTGAGGAACTGTTTAACCTCGTTGAGGCGAAGTAAAAACTAATGGGAGCACATGTATAACTGGCGTGTGCTCCCCCCTTCAATCTAATTGTTATAAATCATTTTTTATGTCATCAATAAGCATTAAAAATATTGCCATCAAAGGTATGGCTGGATGTGTGCCGGAGCGTGTTCAGGAGAATAAGGACTATCCTGGCATGACTCCAGAGGAAGTACAAAAATATATTGCAGCCACTGGTGTAGTGCGTCGCCACTGTGCCATTCACGACGGGAGTATATGCACCTCGGATTTGTGTCAGAAAGCAGCAGAGAAACTATTGGTAGACCTCAAATGGGATAAGAGTGAGATAGATTTGTTGATTTTCGTTTCACATACTACAGACTACAAGTTGCCAGCAACGGGTATTGTTTTGCAGGACAAAATGGGGATACCTACTTCATGCCTTGCTTTCGACATAACTTTGGGATGCTCAGGTTTTTTGGTTGGGCTTGGCGTAATGGGTAACATGATGGCTTCGGGCTGTTTCCGCAAAGGACTGCTGATGGTAGGTAACACCCAGTCAGAATATGCCAGTCCAGAAGACCGCAGTATGACCCTGTTGCTGGGCGATGCAGGAACGGTAACCGCGATAGAGTATGCACCTGAGTCGAAAGACGAGGTGAATATCACCTATATGAGTGACGGATCAGGTCGAGAGTTCGTCATCCTGCCTGATGGAGGCTCTCGTCATCCAGTAAACGAGAAATCATTTGTCATGGAAGATTGTGGTAATGGCATCCGTCGCACACGCTTGCATGAGAAGATGATTGGTGATGAAGTGTTCTCTTACGGAACACATTTTATTCCCAAAGTGTATCAAGAGATGCGAGAGAAGTTCAACATCGAGCCCGACGAGGTGGACTATCTGCTCTTGCATCAGGCCAATAAGTTCCTGTGCGAGAAACTTCGCAAGAAATTGAAATTCCCACCTGAGAAGGTGCCTTATAACATTCAGGAATTCGGTAACACCAGCGGTGCGACGATTCCCCTACTGATGGTTACAGAATTGCAGAAAGAGTTGCATGACAAAGAGCTGAATATGCTTGCAGCCACCATTGGTGTGGGCTTCTCATTAGGTGTGGCTCAGATCAAGACCCATGGTGGCATTGTTGTACCAGACTTAATGTACTTGTAATAATTAAAAATTGAAAATAATGAGTAGTAACCCATTCTCCCTTGAAGGGAAAACTATATTGGTGACAGGAGCTTCGTCGGGTATTGGTCGCGGTATCTGTATTGACTGTGCCAAGATGGGAGCTAAGGTACACCTGATGGCCCGTAATGAAGAGCGCCTGAAGGAAACACTCTCGCAGATGGAAGGTGAAGGCCACGAGATTCATATCGCTGACCTTTGCAGTACCGAGGACATAAATGCTTTGGTTGACTCGCTGCCTGTGATTGATGGGGGGGTGCTCTGTGCTGGAATCATCAAGACCATGCCGGTGAAGAATATCAGTGAGGATGCCATGACCGAAATCTTTAATGCCAATATCATGGGTGACATCAAGATTTGCAGCCGTCTGCTTAAGAAGAAGAAATTGAATCATGGCGGTTCGGTGGTGTTCATCTCTTCCGTTTCCACGTTTAATGTGAAGGTTGGTAATTCACTCTATTCCGCCACTAAAGGTGCAGTCAATTCGTTTGCCAAGGCCATGGCATTAGAAGTGTCGAAGCAGAATATGCGTGTAAACTGCATTCAACCCGGCTTTGTGCCTTCGAGCATCCTGAGCAGTGGAGCCATTGAGGAAGATGCTTTCCTGAAATTCTATGCCGAGCGCCATCCGTTGGGTTTCGGTACGCCCACAGACATAGCCAATGGTTGTATATACTTGTTGTCTGATGCTTCGCGCTGGGTGACAGGCAGTATCTTTACTATCGATGGTGGATATACTCTGCAATAATATCAGGATAGAGAGGTTTATCAATACCCCCGTGCCGTCGAACACCTTTCTGCTCATCGACGGTGAGCATTGCTTGGTAATAGACCCAGGGTCAAAGGAACAGGCTGATGTGCGTGATTATATACAGTCGTATGGGCTGAGGCTTGACTACATTATCATGACACACGAGCATTTTGATCATTGCTGGGGTGTCAACTATCTGATTGAAGCCTTTCCGGAAGCCAAAACTATCGCTACACAGAAATGTGCAGAGTGGGTACAAACACCCTATAATTACTTTAATCAGATGTATTACAATTCCGACGAGATGTACCAGATAGAACATGTTGACATGCTCGTGGAAGACATTGAGTGCAGGGTGATGTGGGGCGAAACGCCCATTACGTTTGTGAAAACGCCGGGGCATACTGACAAGGGAATGTGTGTGGAGATTGGGGGTAACCTGTTTACGGGTGACACCGTACTGTACAGGACGAAACCTTTCTTGAAAAAACGATATGGAGCTTCCAAGGACGAACTGAAAGAGAGCATAGAAAGACTCTATGCTACCTATTCAAGTGATACCAAAGTTTATCCCGGACATGGAGAGCCTTTTGCATTGAAAGAGACAGAAGAGTTTTATAAACAGTATTTTAACGATAAATAAGATGAAGTGTAAGATTAATAACATAGACATCAAGTGTATTGCCACCTGCTTGCCCGAAGGTGTTTTGGAGATGTCTTCATTGAAAGATAAATTCGGTGAAAAGGTGGTTGATACTACAATGAAAGGTGCTGGTATAGAACGTTTACATGTCGCAGCAGAACATGAAACCACAGCAGACCTATGCGCAAGAGCCGCAGAAAATTTATTTGAAGCAACCGGATTTGAGAGGCAACGCATAGATGGAGTTGTTTTCGTTTCTCAGACAATGGATTATTTCAATCCTGCAACCTCATGTGTGCTGCAAGGTAGACTTGGCCTGTCGGGTGATTGCGTTTGTTTCGACATTAGCTATGGTTGTAGCGGTTATATTTACGGCATGTTCCAAGCATCAACCCTTATTGCATCAGGAGCCTGCAGCAATGTTCTGGTTCTTGCTGGTGACACCAATTCAAAAGTAGTCAATAAGGAAAGTGCAGCATCTCTGATGGTATTTGGAGATGCTGGTTCTGCAACGCTTGTGTCAAGAGGCGAAGGATGTGTAGGTTTCCATATTGCGACAGATGGTGTTAATTATAAGACAGTGCTTAATGATAGAATGGGGTTCAGAAAGCACCCGGAGAATACTCGCTTAGATTATCAACCAGAACCTGCCATGAGTGGGGATGATGTGTTCAGTTTTATTGTAAACGTTGGCCCCAAGACTATCAAATCAGTTCTTGAACTAATGGAATGGGATAAAGACGATGTGGATTTTTTTGGCTTGCATCAAGCAACCAAAATTACGGTTGATTTTATGCGTAAGAAACTGAAATTGGCGCATCCAGAACGAGCACCGTTTGATATACAGAACTATGGTAATACAGGACCGACCACTGTGCCTATGGTTTTGACCGATTGGCCGCATCGTGCAGAAGACGTTGACACCAGCACTTGGCATAAAGTTGTGATGGCAGCCTATGGCGTTGGCCTATCATGGGGTAGTGTGGCCTGTGACCTTTCCAAAACGCTTATTCTTAAACCAATCAATCAATAAAATTAATTATAAACATTTAAATTCAAAAGTTATGGAAATTAAAGAATTTATCCAGAATTTTGCAGACCAGTTTGACGAGACCGATGCCAGTGAATTCACTCCTGAAACCGTGTTCCATGAGTTGGAAGAGTATTCATCGCTGATTGCCCTCTCGATTATCGCCATGATTAACGAGGAGTATGATGTTACCCTGAAGGGCGATGACATGAGTGCCGCAGTGACCATTGAAGACCTCTTCAACATTGTAAAAAGCAAGATGTAATGGCATTTATAGAAGTTCGAAACGTTTCAATCAAGGGGATCAGTGCTGGTGTTCCACGCCGCGTGATAGACAACCTGAAGGAGTTTAACGATTATTCTCAGGAATATGACGCAACCGCCTTTGTGGAGTCCACGGGAGTGAAGGAACGCCGCATTGACAACTTGACGACATCAGACCTTTGTCTACCAGCCGCAGAGCAGCTGATATCAGACCTAGGCTGGGACAAGAAGGAGATAGATGCCGTAGTGTTTGTGTCTCAGATGCATGACTATATTCTACCAGCAACTGCTTGTATTATTCAGGAGCGTTTGGGACTGTCGAAAGAATGCTATGCAATGGACATTGCCCTTGGATGCTCCGGTTGGGTGTATGGCTTGAGTGTTGTTTCCTCCCTGCTACAAAGCGGTAGCATAAAGAAAGCACTGCTACTAGCAGGCGAGGGCAGACGCCGGGTTCAGTACGATGAGCCTTTGTTTGGCTATGCCGGAACCGCTACAGCCTTAGTCTTTGAAGAGGGAGCAGAAGGACTGAAATTTCATTTTGGAACGGACGGCAGCAGTTATGATGCTATCATCATCCCAGATGGTGGTTGTCGTAACCAGTTTACGGCTAAATCATTAGAGATGGAAGACTTCAACGGCAGAAAGATAAACCGTCTGTATAGTAGGATGAAGGGCATGGACGTGTTTGCATTCGGCATATCGACCGTACCCAAGTCGTTCAAGCAACTTGCAGAGCATTTCGGTTTTGATTACCACGAAGCTGACTATTATGTGCTTCACCAGGCCAACATGAAGATGAATAACATGATAGCCAAGAAACTGAAACTGGAGTCGGAGAAGATACCAACTTGTTTAGAGTATTTCGGTAATACATCTTCAGCTTCTATTCCTTTGGATATCGTTACCCAGTTGGGCGATAAGGTTGACGGCTTCCGCAAGTTTATCTGCTGCGGTTTTGGTGTCGGACTTTCTTGGGGAACCGTTGCTTTCCAGACGAACGATTTGCTGTTGTCGAAATTAGTTGAAGTTGAAGTTAATCATGAAGCAAAATGGGTGTAAATTACAATCCTTATTCCCTTGAAGGGAAAATCATCCTTGTTACTGGTGCTTCTTCAGGCATCGGAAAGGGTGCTGCTATAGAATGTTCAAAGATGGGGGCCAAGGTGATAATCACCGCCCGTAACGAAGAGCGATTGAAAGAGACCTTATCTCTGCTAGAAGGCGAAGGTCACGAAATGCGCGTATGCGACCTAGCCGACAATGAAGCCATCAAGGATATGGTGAACAGTCTGCCTGAAATACAAGGTGTGATTAATAATGCCGGATTCACTACGATACAACCAATACCGTTCATTAATGAAGATGTCTTTCAGAACATCATGCAAGTGAATACGATGGCACCGGTGTTGACATTAAAGTATCTAATGAAGAAAAAGAAACTTAAGTCAGGTGCCTCTGTTGTTTTCACCAGTTCGTTGGCCGGTATAGGGACGATGTCGGTTGGCAACACTATGTACGGATGTAGCAAGGGCGCTATCAGTGCATTTATCAAAGGAGCCGCCAAAGAATTGGCTGCGAAGAATATCCGTGTCAACGCTGTTTGCCCAGGCTTGGTGGAATCGCAGATATTATCTTCTGGTACCATCACCGACGAACAGTTGCAGAAGACCTTGGAGTTGTATCCAATGGGACGTGCCGGTAAACCCGAGGATGTGGCATGGGCAATGATTTATTTACTATCTGATGCGTCAAGCTGGATAACTGGAGTGAATTTACCCGTTGACGGTGGACGCGAACTGTATTGATTATTAAGAAATGGCTTATTACAAATTACCTCATATCAAAATCGCCGCTGTTGCGTCAGCGGTTCCAACCGAGGTCGTGAAGTTGGAAAGCTTTGCTGACAAGTTCGGAGCAGAGTATGTAGAGAAGTATAAAGAGCAGACTGGTGTGAAGCAGTTCCACAAGACCCGCGAGCACCAGACTGCCTCAGACCTGACTTTTGCTGCCGCAGAGAACATAATTAACACCAAGGGTATAGACCGTGAGTCTATTGGCGCTTTGGTGTTTATAGCCCATTCAAAAGATTATTGGAGGCCTGCAACAGCTTGTGTCCTGCATAAACGTTTAGGTTTGAAGAAAGACTGCGCAGCCTTTGACATCAGCCTGGCCTGTTCTGCAGTGCCTTACGGTATGTATGTAGTAGGCTCGATGATGGAAACATCGGACATAGACCGTGCCTTGTTGTTAGTTGGTGAGACTCCTCAGAAAATTACCAACCCCGATGATAAGTCGTCCTGCATGTTGATTGGTGAGGGCGGTGGTGCTTTCCTGTTGGAGAAGGCTGATGTTACCGATACTGGTATCAGTGGTATCTGTCGCTCGTTTGGTCAGGGCTACAATGCCATCATTATGCCCGGTGGCGGTTTCCGTAATCCTAATCCACCTACAGAAGAGTATGTGTGGAAAGATGGCAACAAACGGTCTATGTATAATGTGATGATGAGAGGCGAAGATGTGTTCGCATTCACCATTTCTGATATTCCCAAGACCATTAAGGAGTATATGGCCAAAGAAGAGAAAACTGTTGATGACTACGACTGTCTGGCCATCCATCAAGCCAACAAATTCATTCTCCAGATGCTCTGCAAGAAACTGAAAGTTGGACCGGAGAAAATGCCGCTGTGTCTCGACCGTTACGGCAACACCTCTGCAGCATCCATTCCTATGGTGCTGGGTGATGTGTACGGCAACTGCGAAGAAGAGAAGGAATTGAACGTACTGATGAGTGGTTTTGGTGTGGGCCTTTCATGGGGCGTTTGCTCAGCAAAGATCAACGTAAAAGATATTCTGCCGATTATCGAATCTGATGACATCTTTGAAGAAGGTATCATCAACAGCCCGGAAGACTATTATAATCTCAAATAATGTTATGATCATAAAGAAAGTCATAAACGAAGCGAAAAGTATTATCAATGCTGATGATATTATTTTGTATTTCCCTAATGTCAAGGCCAACGAGCATCGGGTGAATCTTCATGTGTCTGACATGAAACAGAATGGTCACATTCCTGCCAATGAGGAGACACGTAGTCCTTACAATTTAGGAGATTATCTGGGTTTGGTAGTAACTAATTGGATGCTTCAGCGAAAAGGACTTTCTCTTGATGATTATGTTGAGAAAAAGAAGCATCTCCTGACTATAGGTTCTGGAGCCGTGAAATCATATCAAAATATGACGATATGGGGAACCGGAGTGGAAAGGGAACTACCACAGGCTATGCGAAGGTTTTTTCAAAAGAGTTGGTTCAGAAAATTGGACATTCGGGCTGTAAGGGGGCCTTTATCGCATGAGTATCTAACAAGACTTGGACACAAATGTCCAGAGGTATATGGTGATCCCGCAATACTGATGCCACTCATTTATAATCGTAATGGAATTGGAGAGAACAAGATGTATGACATCTCCATTATACCCCAATTGGTTACGGAGAAAAAGATCCGAGAGAAATATCCAGATGCACATATAATAAGTATGAACACCGATGACTATCAGAGAGTGATAGACCAGATAGTTCAGAGTAAACTCATCATTAGTTCATCACTGCATGGTGTGATTTTGGCAGATGCATACGGCGTGCCTTCAGTGTGGTATAGGGGGGTGGGGAAATCTATTGATTTCAAATATCAAGACTATTATGCTAGTACAGGAAGATACGTGGCTATTGTTCCGACAACTATTGAAGAGGCGATGAAGTGTGTGCCTATGCCTATACCAGACTTGAGGCAACTACAGGATGGGTTGTTGTCATCATTTCCTTATGATTTGTGGAATAAATAAGTATGGTAGAGGATGCCTGGGGACAGGTCAGTGGCATGAGAAACATCACTCAAGATGCCTGGGGACAGGTCAGTGGCATGAGAAACATCACTCATGTGAATTGTCGTTTTTGCAGCTAATTGGTTATAGGAAAGGATATGCCACGTAAGGGAAGGATAGGGTCGGAATCAGGAATCTTTCATGTGATGATGCGAGGCGTCAATCATCAGAACATCTATGAAGATGAGGAAGAGTCGCGGAATAGTCCAGAAGCTATAAAATGCTGCCACTGACCTGTCCCTCTGGCATACTGTTAAAAAAGCGAAAGATGGTCGTTGTTCCAAAAGAAAGTAGTAATTTTGCAAGTTGGAATTAATTCTATTAAAGCGATAATTACAATAAGAATAAATATGGCTGAAAGAAAAAGGATATACCTGTGTCTAGCTCACATGAGCGAGGACGGCATGGAACAGAAGTACGTCAAAGAGGCGTTTGATACGAACTGGGTGGTGCCTTTAGGACCAAACGTCAACGCTTTCGAGAAGGATTTGGAAGAGTTTGTAAACCCCTCCCCGGCCCTCCCCGAAGGAGAGGGAGACCTTAACCTTAATAAAAGGGTGGTGGCGTTGTCGTCGGGGACGGCAGCAGTGCACCTGGGGCTGTTGAACTGCGGTGTGAAGGCTGGTGACGAGGTGATCGTGCAGTCGTTCACGTTCTGTGCTTCTACGCACCCTGTGACATATCTGGGGGCTACGCCGGTGCTGGTGGACTCGGAACCGGACACCTGGAACATCGACCCGGAGCTGCTGGAGGTGGCTATCAAGGACCGTATCGCGAAGACGGGGAAGAAGCCGGCAGCTATCGTGCCGGTGGCACTGTATGGCATGCCTTATAAGGCTGACCGCATCATGGAGATCGCTAATAAGTATGACATCCCTGTGGTGGAGGATGCTGCCGAGGGATTTGGCTCTCGTTACAAAGGGCAGGTGCTGGGCACATTTGGTAAGTATGGTGTGCTGTCGTTCAATGGTAATAAGATGATAACCACCAGCGGTGGTGGCGCGTTGATCACCTCCAACGATGATGAGTGGCGAGAGATTATGATGTACGCCACGCAGTATCGTGAGAGCTATCCGTACTACCAGCATGAGAAGATAGGGTATAACTATCGTATGAGTAATATTTGTGCTGGCATCGGGCGTGGGCAGATGACGGTTGTTGACCAGCACCTGAAACACCATAAGCATGTGCAATGGCTTTATGAACAGTTATTAGGAAATGTAAAGGGAATAACTGTTCATCGCCAAATGAGAAATGAGGAATTAGGAATGAGTAATGAGGCTACGCCTGTGTATGACAGTAACTACTGGCTGTGCACGATCACGATTGATCCGGAGGTGAAGGTGAAAGGGCAGGAGGATGCGTATAAGACTATCGTCACGGGGGCTGTTGGTGGTGCTGCAGGCGTGATACATGCTGCTGAGTCGGCTCATACTGACTGTGAGCCGAACGCGAATGTGGAGGCCTTGCGCGTGGCACTCGACAAAGCGCAGATCGAGGCACGGCCTCTTTGGAAGCCGATGCACAAGCAGCCTTGTTACAAGGATGTTCCTGCATATGTGAACGGTGTGTCGGAAGGGCTCTTTAAAATCGGCATGTGTTTGCCTGCCGGGCCGTACGTCAGCGATGAGGATGTGAAATACATCGTTGAGACGATCAAGGAAAACATCATCGGATGAAGATACTGAAAAGAGGTGTGGGCGTTGGTTCATACCTCTTTTTTTTCTCGCAGAAAACGCAGAAAACGCAGAAAGATTATCGAACGCGGATGCTCGTTTTAAGGTCACACGGAAATCACGGAAAACACAGAAATTGGGTCGTGCTCCGTTGAGCTACGCTCGACCTCTGACGCGACTCGGCAATATTCAAGCAAGCTTGATACTGCTCTCGCTGCTCCATCGGTTCAAAATTAAAACAAAAATTATATTTAAAATTG
>JAEEGL014917451.1_pt1 | contig 13392 bp, 3 predicted proteins | sample 9134231 | NCBI WGS metagenome assembly JAEEGL01 (sample SAMN16246548, study PRJNA631951) | gut metagenome | biome: gut microbiome; feature: rumen; material: fiber-attached | host: Bos | place: Iran: Karaj | collected 2018-10 | reverse complement strand
TAATAGTTCTTTATGGGTACCTATTCCACTAATCTTTCCATTATCTAAAACGATTATCTTATCAGCTGATTCTACACTTGATATTCTTTGTGCAATTATTATTTTTGTCGTATTAGGTATCTCTTCTTTAAATGCATCTTGAATAAGTTTATCTGTTCTTGTATCTACTGCACTAGTAGAATCATCTAGTATTAATATCTTAGGTTTCTTAAGAAGTGCTCTTGCTATACATAGTCTTTGTTTTTGACCTCCAGATACGTTAGTTCCACCCTCTTCTATCTTGGTGTTATAACCATCTTCAAGTTCGTTAATAAAACTATCTGCCTGGGCAAGTTTACATACTCTTACTATATCTTCAAAAGAAGCATTTAAGTCTCCCCAACGAATATTATCTATAACTGTACCACTAAATAAAACATTCTTTTGTAGTACGCATGATACGTCATCTCTAAGTATTTTTAAATCGTAGTCTTTAACGTTGTTACCTCCAACATATAAATCACCTTCAGTAACATCGTATAGTCTAGGAATAAGATTAACTAGACTAGATTTACCACTACCAGTACCTCCAATGATACCTATAGTTTCTCCACTTTTTATCTCTAAATTAATATCCTTTAATACTTCTTTATTCTTATCTTTAATATAACTAAATGATACATTATCAAATTTAATACTTCCATCAGGAACTCTAGTAATAGGATTCTTAGGATTATTAATATCTGGTACTTCATCTAGTACTTCTATTATCCTTTGAGCACTTGCTCTAGATATAATAATCATGATAAATACAAAAGATAACATCATTAAGCTACCTAGTATTTGAATAGTATAAGTAAATAGTGTCATAAGGTTACCTGTAGTAAGTGCTGTTGCGTTAGACTCAACAATTATATGAGCTCCAAACCAAGATATTAATAGTATTGATAAATATCCACAAAATTGCATTACAGGACTATTAAGAGCTAATATCTTTTCACCTTTAACAAATAAGTCATGTATCTTACCAGATACTTTCTTAAACTTCTCTTCTTCTTCGTCTTCTAAGGTAAATGATTTAACTACTCTTACTGCACTTACATTTTCTTCTACTACGTTATTTAAATCATCATAAGTTTCAAATACTTTCTTCATAGTAGGATGTGCTTTAGTACCAATAAGTATTAATCCAACTGCTAGTATAGGAATAATAAGTAAATATACTAGTGATAACTCTGGACTAATTAGGTATGCTGCTACTACACTTGATATAAGCATTAAAGGTGCTCTAACAGCTATTCTTATAGCCATTTGGAATGCAAACTGAATATTAGATACATCTGTAGTAATTCTAGTAATTAGACTACTTGTTGAAAACTTATCTATATTATAGAAAGAAAAATCTTGGACTTTATAATAAAGATCATGTCTTAAATTACTAGCGAATCCAGTAGCTGCTTTAGCTCCATTAATACCAGATAATATTCCACATACAAGTGATATTATCGAACATAGTATTAGAGATAATCCAGTTGTATATACAGCAGTCATATCTCCTTTTGCTAATCCTTCATCTATAATTCTACTCATAAGAAGTGGTATTAAAACCTCAAGTATTACTTCGAACGTAACAAACGTAGGAGTAAGTATTGTAGGTTTCATATAATTTCTTATACTTCTTGCTAACTTTCTAATCATATTTATCACCTATAGAAGATTTTACCAAATTTAAATAAAAAAATACATCTTTTTTAGATGTATTTTTTATTATTACCATGGTGAGAATTCTACAACATTATGAGGTCTTTCATATATATAATCCGTTCCATCTTCACATTCTATTTGAAGCCAGTGTAACCATGGAACATTTTCATCATAAGTAGTAGTATGATTAGTTTTATCTCTTAAGCATCCATTTATTCTTGCTAAAGCTGTAGATTTTTCCATTGTATAACTATTTGTTCTTGCACCATATCCGCCATCCCAAGGATATACTTCTCCGTTATACCATCCACACTCTGCCATAACGCTTACTAATTGTCTTGCATTATGTCCATCATCATGAATGTGTCCAAGTTTAGCCTTACATAATGGCTCTTGCCATACTGCATATAGATCTAAATCAGAAGTAATTGGATCTTGAAGTTTACTTAAGTTATGAGTAACTCCACCAGTAGAAGATGTACTCCATCCTTTTAATATATAACCTGATCTACCAAATATTGTACCTTGTGTATACCAGTTTTGTCCTTCGTAAACAGTACTAACTGTATAATTACCTGTTCCATCGTTAGAATAGTAAACTACTTGATGTGGATTAGCTGTACATGTTGGATTATAAGTACCATTACCATCTATAGTGTATCCACTTGGACAACTAGTTGTATATTTACAACTTCCAGGAGTTGAAGAATTAAGTGTACAAGATGCTCCTCCACTAGGTGAACATTCCCTACACCATCTAGCATATAATTTTTTATCTCCTGTTTCAGTAGTTCCTATTATCTTAGTATATTCTGGACTAGATAAATCGCTCTTGAAGCTCCATCCATTAAATACGTAATCAGATCTTGTTGGTGTTCCATTGATTGTAGCACCTGTACCATATTTATATGTACTAGGTACTCCACTATTTGAACTTGGTGCTTTACCACCATTATATTCATACGTAATATTGTAAGTTGATACTTCATATACAGCATATAAAGTTAAGTCTCCAGCTTTAGTATATGCTCCTTGATTAGCACTTAAGCTATGTGTCTTATTTCCACCATTTGTAGTAGACCATCCAACCTGAGTATAACCAGTCTTAGTAAATATTGCTCCTTTAGTAGTCCAGTCTGAATTATATGTAACAGACTGACTTTGATCTGCTCCAGTTCCACTACCTTTTTTATAAGTTACTGTATAAGTATTAGCTGTACATGTTGGATTATAAAGCCCATTACGACTTATAGTGTATCCAGAAGGACAACTAGTTGTATATTTACAAGTTCCAGGAGTTGAAGCATTAAGTGTACAAGATGCTCCTCCTGTAGCTGCACACTTTCTACACCATGCAGCATAGAATTTCTTATCACCAATTTCATCTGTTCCTATTGTCTTAGTAAACGATAGATTAGTTAACCCAGAATTATCGCTCCATCCATTAAATGTATAATTTTTTCTTGTTGGAACTCCATTAATTGTAGCACCTACACCATATTTGTATGATGATGGTTCTCCACTACTTGGTGCTGTTCCACCATTGTGTTCATAAGTGATATCATAAGTATTTACAGTCCATCTAGCTTTAAGAGTAATATTTTTAGATATATTATGAGATGTTATATGATTTCCATCTAAACTCCATCCATTAAATGTATATCCTCTTCTTGAACATGTAGGAGTTAAATCAACTGGTTCTCCAGATCTAACTATATCACTATCCTTTGTACATGATGAACCACCGTTCTTATCGTATGTAACACTGTAATATGTATATGATTTTTTATCAGATATATTACCTGCTCTATCTTTAGCATATAAGTTCCATGTACCTACAGAATTAACTGTAGCGTTTAAAGATAAACTATTAGTTGCAGTAACACTCTTACAAGTACTACTTGTAGTTGCATCTTTTCCATAGATATAACAATTGATAGAACTTACTGCATTATCACTATCTCCACTATCAGTACATTTAATTGTACTGTTACCAGTAACACTACATACTGGTTTAATCTTATCTATATTGTCTACAACAATAGATTTATTAGATAAGTTTCCTGCTTCATCTTTTAAGTTGAAATAGTATGTACCAATAGTACTTACTGTATCAGTCTTAGTTATTTGGTTTTTAGTTAACGTAATTGAATGCCATGAAGAACTAACATATGGAAGTGCTGAAGATTTTTTAAATCCATAAGCTACTATTCCACTAGTACTATCTTGTCCTGTACCAGTAAGTGTTACATCATCGTTAGTCCAACTAGTTGGGCTCATAGTAACATTTATTGTAGGTCCTCCTGCATCTCCGCTAGTTATCTTATAGTTCTTTTTATCTGAATACATTGGAATATCATTCTTAGTTTGAGCTACTCCTGTTACTTGTCCATTCGTAACAACAAATGACTTAAAGTAATCAGTTTGGAAATTAGCACCACTGTTGAATGAGAATCCAGTTGTTTTAACTTTTTCTCTTGCAAGTACTGGATGTAAGTTAACTGTAACTTCTTTATTAGTAGGTAGACTATTCATTGTCTGTTGAATTTCTATTCTATTAATAGTGTTAGTTACACTTGGTTTTACACCCATCTTGAATACATAAGTATCATAAGATCCAGGAGTTATATCGAACTCTAATCGTTTTCCTGAAATTGCTCTTGCATTTACTGTTGTCGATCCAACTTTCAATGTATATGTTGATGGATTAGTTACTATATTAGAAGTAGTGATAACTACTCTATTAGCATTAGTATATTTAGCCATATTACTAAATGTAATTGTTGGATTATCACTTGTAGTCTTTAATACGTTATTACTTGTTACAGTAATATTACTTGTACTATAATCCTCTTTTAGTGGGAATATTTGATATCCATAATAAATATCAAAGTCAGGTCTTTGCATTCCTGTTCTCAAGTTCTTAGAACAAGTTCCTTCGTTACCAGCATTATCTTTAACGTATCCAAATACTGTAACTACTCCGTTAATATTAGTTAAATCTAATACTTCTTTTCTATTGTAATCTGGATGCTCTGCACTAGTACCGATTCCCCAAGTGTTCTTTCCACTTTCAGAATCATTTATACTTCCGCTTTTAAATCTTACTTTTATTGGTCCAGAATACCATCCATTTTCTTCATATGTAGCTCCTACTACTTCTAATTCACAAGTAGGTGCATTTGTATCTACTTTAACGTTTACAGGACATCTCTTAGTATTTCCTGCTCTATCCGAAATTAATATTTCACCATTTACTGTAGTCTCTTTAAAAGTCTTAGTAAATTTACTTCTAGTACATCCACTTCCACTATCGTTACATTCTACTGATATAACTCTAGGTTTGTTTGTCCATTCACTAGACTCTCCTTCTATTGTTCCACAAGTAGGAGCTGTTGTATCATTAGTTGTTTCAACTGGTGAGCAATCATCAGTTACATAGTTACCACAGTAAAGACAAACTTTATAATCAAAGTTATTACCATCTAATTTGGTTACTGTTACATAACTTAAATTTTCATTGCAATAACCACTTCCCTGTGGATTTTGGAGTCTCTGTGAAAAACTCTTATCAATTAATTCATTTAAATAAATATCTGTGCTGTTACCTTCTCTTGGCAAATCACATGCTTCACTACCATTAACACATTCGACAGTCAAACTTCTTGCTGCCTCTTTCATAGTAGCCTCATGTGCCTTATAAGTTTTTTGTCTACTATCATTAATGTAATTTGAAACTATAGGAACTGTAATTAAAGTAAGTATTCCTAGTATGACAATAACGGCTAGTAGTTCAACCAAAGTAAATCCTTTTTTATCTTTCATACTCTCACCTAGTATAAATTATATAACAAAAAAGACATATTTTGAATATGTCTTTTATTATTATTTTAGTTTATATTCATCAGTACATGCCCAGTTACAAGCTGCTGATGTACAATAACCATTCTCATCAAAGTCGTATGATTGTCCATCTAGCTGCATACCAGTTACATTTAATACCATTCTTCCACTAAGTTCTCCAGATGGATAATCTCTAAAGTCTCCTGTAGCAAGACCAGTCCATAGATAGAACCAGTGAGTGCCATCACAAGCCCAACCTCTTTTCATAATTCCAGTTGATTTATCCATATAGAACCAACCTGGTGTACCTGTTCCCGAGTCACAGACTCCATTTCCATTAGTATCAGATGTAACCTGATTAGAATATATGTCACCATATACATTAATCCATCCATCCTTCTTTATGGAGTCGTCTGAATTTTTAAATGTCCATTTTTGTCCTTGAGCTGCTTGTATAGATCCAAATACAGGATCATTAGGATTAGATAAAAGCCATCCTGGACATCTAGTACACTTTGCCTCGGGAGTTCCATTACCACTTAACTTATATCCTGGATTACAACTTGTTGCATATTTACAAGTTGAACTTGATGCATCCCAAGAAAGAGTACATAAGCCATTGGCAATAGTTGGGCAACTCTTACAACAAACTGGAGAGTTTGTTCCATCACCAGCTACCATTGTGTAACCAGTATCACATTTTGTAGTATATTTACATTTACCATTTGAATCTGCTGAAACAGAACATGATCCATTAGCTACTGAAGCACAGTTTGTACAGCACGTTGGATTATCTGTACCTGCTCCAGCGACCATAGTAGTTCCTGCTGGACAACTAGCTAGTTCTCGCCAGTCAGCATATAAAGTTATATCTTTTGTATCTGTATATGTGTAATTTGTAGATAAACTATATCCTTTATGATCGTGCCTACTTAAAGGCGCAGCATTATCAACAGTTACCATTAATTTGCTTTCATCAAAGCTCTCAGTTTCATAACTTGAACCACATCCATATCTTTGACATTCACTTGCGCATTCTGATTCACTACTAACATTATCAATATTTCTAGGATTACAACTTACTTTAGGTTTACAAGTACAGGTAGAACTTAATCTTCCATCATGACATCCTCGATATGATTGAGAAGTACAAAAGCTTTTACATGCGTCAGAGCTCATAGTTGCGCTTTGATTAGTTGTTGATACATTATTACATTGGCTTCCTCCATAACATGTACAAGTACCACTATATATTCCTTGAGCATTTGGACTACACGCAGATTGGCATGTTGAACTACTATTTGCTGGCCTAGTATAAGAAGCTGCTTGACCTGAACATTTACAAGTTCCTGTTTGAGGCGAATTAGTATAAACAAACTCTATAAAGTCTACGAATAGACTATAACTAGTAGAATTTTTATAGTCACTAATGTGATTACGACAATAGGCATTTGCTTCGTCTCTAGAATATAGTTTTTCAACTCTAAAACTATAATAATCGTAATGTTGATGCGTACCCTCACTTGAATAATATATCTTATAATGGCAATCAACATAGTAAATAGCAGGTTCTATATTTTGATACCATCCAACTAATTTATAACCTGATTTAGTAAATATCTTATCTTTTGTCTTAAATGTAGCACCATATTTTACTGTATCAGTTGTATTTGTTCCACTACCACCATTTTTATCATATGTAATTTTATATGTTTTATCTTTCCAGTGGGCATATAAATTTAAATCAGAACTACGATTGTAAGCACCTTGTGCCGTACTTAAATTATGAGTAACACTTCCAGTAGCAGATGTACTCCATCCATCCATAGTAGCAGTATTACTTGAGAATATAGCACCTTCAGTAGTCCAATTTTGTCCAGCTGATACTACTTTAGTCGTAGGACTACCAGAAACTCCATTAGGATAATAAGTAATATTAAACTTTCTTGGTATCCATTTAGCTTTAAGAGTAATACTCTTAGTTATTGTAACAGCAGTTACATCTGTTCCATCTAAAGTCCATCCACCAAACATGTAACCATCATCTCTACTACATTCAATAGATAAATCTACACTTTGTCCTGATCTAAGTACGGAACTAGTCTTAGTACATGATGCTCCACCATTCTTATCATATGTAACTTTGTAATATACATATGATTTAGCATCTGAGAAGTTACCTGCTCTATCTTTTGCATATAAATTCCATGTACCAGCAGAATTTACAGTTGCATCTTTAGTTAAACTATTAGTTGCAGTAACACTAGTACAAGTACTACTTGTAGTTGCATCTTTTCCAAAGATATAACAAGCAATAGAACTTGCTGCATAATCATCACTACTACTATCAGTACATGTGATTTTACTATTACCACTGATACTACATTCTGGTTTAATCTTATCTATCTTATCAATTACTATAGATTTATTTGATGTGTTACCTGCTTCATCCTTTAAGTTGAAGTAATATGTACCATTAACTGAAGCTGTACTAGTTTTAGATATTTCACTCTTAGTTAGAGTAATTGAATTCCATGAAGAACTAACATATGAAAGTGCTGATCCTTTATTAAATCCATATGCTATTATTCCACTTGTTTCATCTTTACCTTTTCCTGTAATAGTTACATTTCCATTAGTCCATGAATCTGGGCTTATAGAAACGCTTATAGTAGGTCCTGACTTATCACCTGCAGCTATACTATAATTCTTTTTATCTGAATACATTGGAATATCATTCTTAGTTTGTGCTACTCCACTTACTTGTCCATTTGTAACATCAAATGGTTTAAAGTAATCAGTTTGGAAATTAGAACCATTATCGTATGAGAATCCACTAGTTTTAACTTTTTCTCTTGAAAGTACTGGTTGTAAGTTAACTGTTACATTCTTATTAGTAGGTAGATTATTCTTAGTCTGTTGAATTTCTATTTTATTAATAGTAGTAGTTACATTAGATTGTTCACCCATTTTAAATGTATATGTACTATAAGTTCCACGAGGTATATCGAACTCTAATCTCTTACCACTATCTAATGGTCTTGGTCTAACAGTACTTGATCCTACAGTAAGTGTGTATGTAGTAGGACTTGATACTGTACTAGAAGTAGTAATTACTACTCTATTAGCATTTACATATTTATCCATGTTATCAAATGTAATTGTAGGATTATTGCTTGTTGTTTTTAATACTTTATCACTTGTTACAGTAATATTACTTGTAGTGTAACTTTCTTTTAAAGGGAATACTTGATATCCATAATAGATATTGAAATCTGGTTTTTGAATACCTAATCTTAAGTTAAGTGAACATGTTCCTTCGTTACCAGCATTATCTTTAACGTATCCAAATACTGTTACTACTCCGTTTATATTAGTTAAATCTATTAATTCTTTTCTATCGTAATTAGGGTGTTCCATACTTGTTCCAATACCCCAAGTATTTATTCCGCTTTCACTGTCATTTCTACTACCTGATACAAATCTAATTTTAACTGGTCCTGAATACCATCCATTAGATTCAGATTCTCCACCTACTCTTTCAAGCTGACAAGTTGGTGCAGTTGTATCTACTTTAACATTTACTGGACAATCTTTATCGTTACCAGCTTTATCTATTATTTTGATGCTACCAGTAGAAAGAGTTGTTCTAAATGTTTTAGTGAACTTAGTACGTACGCATCCACTACCAGTATCACTACATCCAACTGATATAGTTCTAGGTTTATTAGTCCACTGACTAGATTCACCTTCTATAGTTCCACAAACTGGTGGTGTACGATCATCGTTATTAACATTTATTGGACTACAACTTGTACTTTCAGTAGCATAATTACCACAGTACAAACATGCTTCATATTTATAATCAGAATTACCAACATTAGATATTGTTACATAACTTAAATTCTCATTACAGTAACCACTTCCTTGTGGATTTTGTAAACGTTGTGAAAAATTCTTATCAATTAATTCGCTTAGTAATATAGTATTAGACTGTCCTTCTTGAGGAAGATCACATACTTCTTTACCATTAATACATTCGACAGTTAAACTTTTAGCAGCCTCTTCCATTGTTTTCTCATGAGCTGTGTAAGTCTTTTGTCTACTATCACTTATATAGTTAGAAACTATTGGAACAGTAATCAATGTTAATATTCCAAGTATAACGATTACTGCTAATAATTCTACTAAAGTGAATCCTTTTCTATTCTTCATACTCTCACCCTATTTTAATTATACAATAGGCATATATGATAATAAATAAAAAATTCTTTAAATTTAAATAAAATTATAGTATAATATTAAGTCAGATTTATGGGGGTATATATATGGTAAATTTAAGTTATTTAAGACAAGCTATTATGGATGAAGAAAACATCTCTTTAAAAGAGATGGAAGAGATATTCGAAGTAAGTGAAGAAGAACTTTTTGAATCGATTAAAGAGTTATTAAGAGAAGCTAAAGATGATGAAAAGTTATTAAAAAGATTAGAAGAAAGACAAGATATCATCGTAGGTACTCTTAATATTAATAGAGACAACAGAGGTGTCGTTAAACTAGGAGATAATAAATATTATGTATCTAGTAAAAATATTAAAGATGCTCTAGATAAAGATATAGTAATACTTGAAAAAGATGATGATGATAATTACAAAGTTAAAACAGTTGTCGAAAGAAATGATGGATTACTAGTAGTTAACTATATAGATGGAGTACTAACTCCTGTACATGCCCCATTTAATAGCGAGATAGTATTAAGTAACGAAGATAAAGGTAAACTAATTAATAATCAAAGATTAGTTGTTAAAGTTGGAGAAACTAAAGATGGTAAGACTCCTGCTGTCATAGATCAAATAATTGGTCATAAAGATGATATAGCTCTAGAAGAAAATACCGTAGCTGCTGAATATAAATTTCATGTATTATTTCCTAGTTCAGTAGAAAAAGAAGCAGATGAGCTTCCTAATGGAGTTATTCCAAGTGATTATAAAACACATATAGACTTAAGAAGTAAGAGAAGTTTTACTATCGATGGAGAAGATACTCAAGATATAGATGATGGTCTATTTGTAGAACATCTTCCTAATGGACATATTTTATTAGGTGTTCCAATAAGTCGTGTTAGTAAATATGTTAAAAAAGATGGAGCTATATTTAAAGAAGCATGTTATAGAGGTACTTCTTGGTATGCTGGAGATCACTCACTACCAATGCTTCCTAGAAAACTATGTAATGGTATCGGATCACTTAATCCAGATGAAGATAGAATATCTAGAACACACCTTATAGAGTTCGATGAACACTTTAATATAGTTAGTTATAGAAGTACACCTGCAGTAATAAGATCTAGAAAGAAAATGACTTATGATGCAGTTGACGATATCATTATTAGAGATAATGTTAGAAATGATTATCTTCCATTTAGAGAAGATATAATGACTCTATATAATATGTGTTTATCACTTGAACAAAGAAAACTTGATAGAGGTGCTCTAGACTTCCAAAGTCAAGAAGTTAAACCAATACTTGATGGACGCATGCAAGCTATTGGATTCCATCCACTAGAAAATTTAGATGCAAGAAAGATTATCGAAAATATTGCAATATTAGTAAATGAATTATGTGATAAAGATGCTGAAGAAAAAGGCATTAAAAACATTAACAGAATAGAGCTTGCTCCTAATCCAGAGAAGTTCAATGAAATGCTTAGATGGATTAAGAGTACTACTGGATACGATATTATGGAGATTGAAAACATCGAAAATCCAAGAGAAGTATCTAGAGTATTGAATAGATTAAAACAAGATGAAAGATACGATGCTTTCTCTGCTCTACTTTTAAAAGCTATGCCTAAAGCTAAATACTCTACTCTAGACCTTGGTCACTATGGTTTAGCATATCTAGACGATGATAAATATTATGCACAAGTTACTTCTCCTATTAGAAGACTTGGTGACTTAACTAACAATATGCAACTAGATGACTATGATGATGGTGTACCTCAAAGATTCTCACTTAATGAATTAAATGAAATTGCTGATAGAGCATCATACATGGAAGTTCAAGGAGATAAAGCAACTAGAGAGATGAACAAAGTTTATATGGCTCAGTATATGAAACAACATATTGGTGAAATGTTCCAAGGAAGAATCATGGACATTGGTTCATATGGTGCTACAATAAAAACTGATTCATTTGTAATTGGAAGAGTTAATACATCAGATATAATTGGTGGTAAATATAGATTCGTTAAAGAAAACGGAACATTAACTAAGAAAAATGGACAAGATAAGTACTCTATCGGAGATAAAGTTGATGTTACAGTTAAAACAGCTAATCCACAAAAGAGAATTGTAGACTTCTATCTAGATGGTCCAGTAGAACCTAAGAAAAAAGTAAAGAAGAGAAAATAAAAAGAAATGGTTAAACCATTTCTTTTTTTTATGCTCTAGTCTCTTTTCTTAAAGCCTTACCTTTTTCTAGTTTTCCTTCTATAGCAAGAGTTAAATCTATATTCTTAGCTATAGTAAATCTAGATAATATATCTGTTACAGTAAGTCCTGTAATTAATCTATTATTTTTCATGTCGAATATTACTGGTATAGATCCACCATCTTCTTCATTAGCTTTTATAGCTTGTAATAAATAGTATGGTTTTTGTGTCTTATTATCAAATATTACACATTGTAATATTCTTTTAGGATCTTCTTTAGCAAATACACTGTTAACTACATTTTTAACAATTGCTATTTGTTCAGCAAGTCCTATTTTATTAAAGTCACTCGAAGAACCAATATCGAATACTCTCTTTAAAGAAAATATTAGTTTATGTGTTAAATAACTGCATGATAATTCTTTATCAGGTAAATAATCACTTGGTACAAAGTGAAGACTCATAATCATTATACGATCTGCGAATATCTCCCAAAGATCTTTAAGAGCTTTTCTCTTATCTTCACCTTTAGCATCTTCAAATCTATCTATATGTTCAAATAAATTTCCTAATTTGTTAAATGCAAGAAGTGGATTCATCATTCCCATAGAGTTTGCTCTTTTTTGAGCTACTTTCATTCCACAACCACAGTCTTCTAAGAATAATCTTGGAAACTTATCGTATTCTTTATCTCTACATGCATCTAAATATCTATTCATTATAAACATATCTAAAGATTCAAGATCAAATCTATCTTTATATTTATCATATAAAGTAGTAATAAGTGCATCGAATAAGAACTCTTTAATTTCTTCTAAGTCTTCTCTTGACTTATCTGTAAATTTAAAGTCGAAACAAAGGTTATCGATATGCTCTCTATAATCTTCTGTTTCACCTTCTAATATTTGACTATATGTTTTTTCCCCATTTAATAATTGGATTAAATCATAATAAAATTTAGTATCAGATGCAATATGATTTAAATATGGATTATTATCTCTAAACATTTCGGATATTTGTTCAAAGAAAATATCTTCATATACATATTCATCTTCATTATTTGGATTTCTATCCGGATATACTCCATCTATACCATTTCTATATCTAAGATATCCTAGTTTTTTATCTATCTCTCTTAGTTCTTGTTCATCGAATGGTGTTAGACCTTCTACTGTCGATCCATCTGGAATATTACCAAAGTGTGATGTTTGTCTTCCTGTTTGAATAAGTGGTAAGTCTGGATTTAATGTCAAAGCATATTTCTTTCCATCATTACCTTCAGCTACTAAAAAGTAGTGTGCAATTTCTACTCTCTTTCCATCTTCTGTATAAGATTCTCTTAAAGGATTAGTTTCAAGAGTACATTTGATTTGTACTCCATCCAATATATCCTTAAGATAACATGCAGTAGTAAAACAAATTACATCATAAGT
>JAEEGL012995161.1_pt1 | contig 13392 bp, 13 predicted proteins | sample 9134231 | NCBI WGS metagenome assembly JAEEGL01 (sample SAMN16246548, study PRJNA631951) | gut metagenome | biome: gut microbiome; feature: rumen; material: fiber-attached | host: Bos | place: Iran: Karaj | collected 2018-10 | reverse complement strand
TTTGCGTCCTACGATAACAATGACTAGTAGTGGAATCAAGGTAATCAACACACCGTAGCCAATCCAAACATACCCACCTCCAAGTAGGGTTGGGATAAACGTCTTGCCCGCACCAAAGCCCACCGAAGCCAAGAAAAGCGATATGCCAATCTCCCGTATCATCAGGTTGGCTGAAGTGGTGGTATAGGTGATGAGATGATATTTTGTACCAAACGCACCAATCAAAATCGATACGATGAGTGCACCGCCTGCCAGACCCAACTTAAACGGCTGCGATAAGCCCGGCAACATGATTGGCAACGAACCTAACACAACGCCCAACAAAATTCCGAAAAACAGCGATGCCAAGTTCGGTGTATCCAATTTCTTGGTGTTATTTCCAAACCATTTGGCAATTTTTTCCAACGTGTCTTTGTCGCCTACCACAGTAAGTCTATCACCCATTTGTAACACCAAATCCGATGTAGCAAGCAGTTCAACCCCTGCCCGACGAATACGCGTAAGGGTAATATGGAAGACCTCCCGCACCTTCAATTCACTGATACGTTTGCCGTTGATTTTCGGATTCGTGATGATGATATGTCGCGTAACCAGATGCACATCCTTTTCTTCCCATGCAATTTCCATCGGCTCACCCAATAACAGCAAGGTACGTTCGTTTTTTGTATCGGTGACGCAACGCACATAATCGCCCACATGCAATATCGTATCGGGGTCAGGCATCAATTCATTACCCTCCACATCAATCATTCGGCTCACCACGATGGTGATATGGGTCAATAGTTGTAAATCACGCACGCGGATACCTTCCACTTGGGGATTGGTTAACTTCATATCTAAACAGACGATTTGCTTCTCTTCGCCTTTTTCATTCTTCACTTGCTCCTCCTCTTTGTCCAACTTAATGCGGAAAATCCAACGAATCAATAGTATCGAAAAGATAATACCCACCACGCCCAACGGATACGCCATCGCATATCCACTCGCAATGTCGGGATTCGAAACGCCTGTGAGGTCTTGATAGGTCTGCTGTGCTGCACCCAACCCTGGCGTATTCGTTACCGCACCAAAGAGGATACCCGTCATCACTGCCATGTCTTCGCCACTCACCAGATGAATCAGATACGCCATTAGGCAACTAAGAAGCACGGCACTCGTTGCTACTATATTTTGGTTCAAGCCACCTTTGCCAAACGAGGAGAAGAACGAAGGACCCACCTGCAAACCAATGGAATAGACAAACAGAATCAAACCCAAATCCTTTGCAAACGCCTCCGTCAGTGGGTCAAGCGTCATCCCAAAATGACTGCACGCTATGGCACAAAATAAAATCCACGTGATACCCAACGTGATACCTTTGAATTTTAACTTTTCTCCTAAAAAAATACCCGCAGCGATAGCCACTGTTAGCACAAAAATCGAATGTGCAATGCCCGTGCCGAAAAATAAATTACTAAACCATTCCATCGTTCTTTCCGCATTAAAAACACCACAAATGTACAAAAAAATCCATTTCGTGCAATTTTTCTTTTTTGCGACAAAATTTTAATCCAACAAAAATCGCAACTATTTGTGTGCGACAGGTAAAATAAACCGCTTTTTATCCCTCTAAAAGTCCTTTTTTATCGGTCTCAAATCTACAAAATTGTTTTTTTTACGAAAGATATTGCTTTTTTTTATTTTTTTTATACCTTTGCGATTGTTTTAGTGTGGAATGTTAGATGCGTAATGTTCTGCAAAAAAATTAGAGAGAGCGATACGGAGAGATGCTCGAGTGGCTTAAGAGGCACGCCTGGAAAGCGTGTAAACCCCTAAAGGGTTTCCGGAGTTCGAATCTCCGTCTCTCCGCACAAAAACGTAATATAAATTTAAAATAAAAATAACGATGAAAAAATTATTCACCACCTTAACGGTGATTGCAATGTTGTTAGCCGGAAATGTTACATTGATGGCACAGGAAGAGGCTGCAAATGCAGTGGAAACAGAACAAGTTAGTCAAAACGACCCCGCTGAAGAAGACGGTGGACTCGTTGCTTTACACAAGACACTTAAAACTAAATTTATAGAAGGTGGTGCAGGCTTTATGGCCGCTACTTTGCTTACGTTAGTTTTTGGTTTGGCTCTTTGTATTGAACGAATCATCTATCTGAGTTTGAGTAAAACGAACACCAAAGTGCTTTTGACGAATGTTGAAGAGGCTCTCAATCGAGGTGGTATTGAAGCAGCGTTGGAGGTTTGCCGCAACACACGCGGGCCTGTCGCAAGTATCTTCTACCAAGGCTTGAGCCGCTACGATGAAGGCATTGACGTGGTTGAAAAAACGGTGGCAAGTTACGGTGGCGTTCAGTTGGGACTTTTAGAGAAGAACCTCAGTTGGATTTCGCTTTTCATTTCGATTGCTCCTTCGTTGGGTTTCTTGGGAACGATTATTGGTATGATCGCCGCATTCGATAAGATTCAACAAGTAGGTGATATTTCGGCAACGGTTGTGGCTGGTGGTATCAAAGTGGCCTTGCTTACGACTTTGCTCGGTTTGATTATCGCTATCATCCTCCAAGTGTTCTACAATTACATTCTTTCGTTGATTGAAGGTTTGACCAACGAGATGGAAGATAGTTCCATTTCTCTGTTGGACATCGTTGTAGAATATGCAGAGAAAAACGGCAAGAAATAAATAATGTACTAAAAAGCAAATCCTATGAAAATTGATTTAAGAGAATACGATAAATTAACAAGAATTACCTTGTGGGCTTTGCTGGCTATTGGCATTGTTGTTTCGATTTTGTTCTTTGCTGGTGGTAGCAGTGGTTCGTTGGAAGTGGCAGGCGATTTCTTGGATATTCCCACTTTTACAGACCTTATGCTCATTTGGAATTATATTCTGTTTTTGGGTGTTACGTGCGTTACGCTCACTATCGTCGTTTTGGAATTTAGAGAAAAGTACAAAACAGATAGGGAAAAAGCGATACAAAGTTTTATCGTTATCGGAGCGTTCATTTTCATTGCTCTGCTCTGCTGGATTTTAGGCAGTCGCGAAGAAGTGAAAATCATTGGCTACGAAGGAACCGACAATGTGGGTGCGATGGCTAAATTGAGTGACGCATTGATTTATTTGACGTATATATTGTTTATTTGTACTTTGGGAACACTCGCTTGGGGCGTTTACTATACAAAAAAGAAAATTTAAAATTATGGCAAAAAAGATACCTCAAATAAATGCCAGTTCAATGGCGGACATATCTTTTTTACTGCTGATATTCTTCTTGGTTACCACTTCTATGGATGTTAATCAGGGACTTGCGAGACGTTTGCCTCCCCCACCCGAAGACGAACAAAAAGTAGAAGACGAGGAAAACAAGGTAAAGAAACGTAACTTGTTGATTGTCAAGATTAACTCTGCTAACCAACTGATGGTGCAAGGACAACTGCTGGACATTCATCAATTACGTGACAAAGTAAAAGAGTTCGTTTTGAATGAAAATGATGATCCGCATTTGCCAGAGGTTTTCACAGATGTAGATTTTGGTGCACCCATCGGTTATGCAAAACATACCAAGCAACACGTGATTTCTGTCCAAAATGACGTTGATACCGAGTATCAGGCGTATTTGGACGTGCAGAATGAGTTGGTGGCTGCTTACAATGAGTTGCGTAACGAATGTGCACAAGGTTATTTTCACAAAGCGTATAACGAGTTGAGTGAAGACCAACAAAAACAAGTGATGAAGGTTTATCCTCAGAAAATATCCGAAGCGGAACCTAAAAATTACGGAGGAAATTGATATGGCAAAAATACGTAGAAATGAAAAACGAGAGATGCCGGCTCTGAACACGAGTTCGTTGCCCGACATTATCTTCATGCTTCTGTTTTTCTTTATGTCGGTTACGTCTATGAAGGAGGTTACGTACAAAGTAATCATTCAAAACCCTTCAGCAACGGAATTAACCAAATTGGAGAAAAAATCGCTGGTGCGTTACATCTATGTTGGTATGCCCACGAAAGAATTTCAGAAGAAATATGGTGCCGAGACGCGTATTCAATTGGACGATGCCTTCGCAGAGAAAAAGGAGATACGCGATTATGTGATAAAAGAAATGTCAGCCATGGGCGAAGAAGCGAATTTGCTTACCATGTGCATCAAGGCAGACAAAGAGACGAAGATGGGAGTTATTGCCGACATAAAGCAAGAGTTGCGGTATGCACAAGCCCTTAAAATAAGCTATGCTGCCACGCAACGAACCTCCTATTAAAACGCTTTGCCTAATGGTGTAATGGTAGCACTACAGATTCTGGTTCTGTCTGTCTGGGTTCGAGTCCTGGTTAGGCAACAAAAAGTAAAAATTATTATTAACTCAATCTTTTAACCGAAAGATAACTAAATTAAAAATGTTATGTCTGAAGAAATTAAAAGTAAAGTAAAAGCTATTATCGTTGATAAATTGGGAATTGAAGAATCTCAAATTACCGACAACGCTACATTTTCCGCTGATTTGAACGCAGATTCGTTGGATATTGTAGAATTGATTATGGAATTTGAAAGTCAATTTGGTGTTTCTATTCCTGACGAAGAAACGCAAAAAATCAGTACGGTCGGCGATGCAATCGCTTTTATTGAAGATGCGTTAAAAAAACAATAATGCTCTGCTAAACAGCAAGAAAAAGGAATGTGTTCAAAAAAGCACATTCTTTTTTTATGCCTGACATTGCAACGGTCGCAAAGAAAAATATAGCATTCAATGAAAAAATTGTATCTTTGCAGCAGTGAAAGTTGGCGAATGAAATTTTGGAAATACATACTAATTATTGTGGCGTTGGGTGTCGTTGGCTGTAAAAAAACGTATACACCCAAAGGTTATGGCTATTATCGCATTGATGTTCCTGATTTTAATTACGAACATTTTGCTCCGAAAGGTTACCCGTACCAATTTGAGTTATCGACCAATGCTGTGGTTGATTTTCAGCCACGTGATGCCGAACCGTATTGGATTGACATTCGCTACCCGCAGTTTAGGGCAAAAATCCATTGCACGTACAAACGCATCCGCAACCGCAACGACTTTCGGGCTTTTAGCAACGAGTGCCAAGATTTTGTGTATAATCACGTCAATAAGGCTAGTTCCATTCCCGAGAAGGAGTTTAGCAATGATTCGCTGCATGTTTGGGGACTTTTTTACGAGTTGCGAGGTAATACGGCTTCGCCCATCCAACTTTATTTGACCGACAGCGTGCATCATTTTTTTCGTGGGGCCGTGTACATTGAGAGTTTGCCCAACCAAGATTCGCTTGCACCTGTCATTAACTACATTGTCGCAGACGCGATGCATCTGGTAGAGACGTTCCAATGGCAGTGATGAATTACATACGAGAGCATGCGAGCAAACAAAAGCCGATATTGGTGGTTTTGTTGGACCCCGAAAAGCCGATTGACTTGTCGCTGATGTGTGAACAAATCAAGCAAAGCGAGGTGGATTTGGTGTTTGTGGGAGGCAGTACGGGGCAAAAAATAGAAGATTTTGTGCTGTATTTGAAAAAGCATGTACCGCAAAAGATCGTCCTTTTCCCGGGTAATATCCATCAGTTTTGTGCTCACGCAGACGCTTTGCTATTTTTGAGTGTACTCAATGCGACCGATTGGCAGATGTTTATTGGGCAACAAATACGTGCCGCAAGAGCCATCCAACAGAGTCAAATTGAGACGATTGCGATGGGGTATATTTTGATTGATGGAGGTAAAAAAAGTGCGGTGGAGCAAGCGACCCACTGCGTTCCGTACTCGCAACAGGATGTGGATTTGATTGTTGATACGGCGATTGCGGGCGAACTATTGGGAATGCAACTGATTTATTTGGAGGCTGGAAGTGGTGCCGCGATACCTGTTAGTACGGAAATCATCCGTCAAGTGAAAGCCCATCTGCACATCCCACTCATCGTCGGTGGGGGCATCAAAACCGAACAAACAATGCAAGAGGCATTCAACGCTGGAGCGGATATAGTGGTGATTGGGAATCATTTTGAACATTATCCGCAACAAATCCCCTCGTTTGCCAAAAATAAGCCAAAAGGTTAATCGTCCAATAATAGCTACAAAAGGAGTGTTCATGAGACACCAAGCCTTTTTGCTGACGCAAACGAAAGTTAATTGGTGAAGCGGTGAAACATGGTGAATCGGTGAAGCGTTTTTCACCTTTCCTATTTCACTTTTCACCTTTCACCTTTCAATTTAGGAAAAGCCTGCCAAAAGTAGCCCGCATCTCGAAAGCCACGCCTTGGCACCCAACGAGGCTTTTACATCGATCATCCTCGCGGTTGTATATCTCTTCTCTTCTTCAGCAAGCCACAACTCCATATTAACTCCCCTTTATACATTTCTTCTTCAAGCTTGTCACAATAAGGTCGTAATGACCGAAGGTTGAAAAACCTATAGCCTGACTTCGGTTGGGCTTTTTTATTACCTACGGAGTTTTTATCCCAAACCAACCACCATTAAAAAAAAAGAGCAGGAAAAAACCTGCCCTCTTTTGAAAATCACTTGTTCAGTGCTAACGACACGTTCACCGCACAGGCGACCGTGCAACCCACCATCGGGTTATTACCAATGCCCAAGAAACCCATCATCTCCACATGGGCTGGCACCGAAGACGAACCCGCAAACTGTGCATCAGAGTGCATACGTCCCATCGTGTCGGTCATACCGTAACTTGCAGGACCCGCAGCCATGTTGTCGGGGTGCAACGTCCTACCGGTACCACCACCCGAAGCCACACTGAAATAGGGTTTACCTGCCAACACACGTTCTTTTTTGTACGTTCCTGCCACAGGGTGTTGGAAACGAGTAGGGTTGGTCGAGTTACCCGTGATGCTCACGTCCACGTTCTCGTGCCACAAAATAGCCACACCTTCACGCACATCGTCCGCACCGTAGCAGTTCACTTTGGCACGCGGACCGTTCGAATAGGCTTTGCGTTTAACCTCCTTCAACTCGCCCGTGAAATAGTCAAATTCCGTCTGCACATACGTGAATCCATTGATTCGCGAAATAATCATCGCTGCATCTTTGCCAAGTCCATTCAAAATAATACGCAATGGTTTTTGACGCACTTTATTCGCCATTTCGGCAATTTTGATGGCACCTTCAGCCGCAGCAAATGACTCGTGTCCTGCCAAGAAAGCAAAACATTCGGTGTCTTCACGCAACAAACGAGCCGCTAAGTTACCGTGTCCGATACCCACTTTTCGGTCGTCAGCCACCGAACCTGCGATACAAAATGCCTGCAAACCGATACCAATGGCTTCAGCCGCATCAGCAGCGTTTTTGCAACCTTTTTTGATGGCAATCGCACTACCCACCACGTATGCCCATTTTGCATTCTCAAAGCAGATACGTTGCGTTTCTTCGCACGTCAGATAAGGGTCTAAGCCATGTTCTTCGCAAATTTTGTTCGCTTCTTCAATGCTTTTGATGCCGTATTGATTCAATACTTCCAAGATATGTTTTTCACGTCTATCTTGACTTTCAAATTGTACTGGTCGTATCATAATTTTCTGTTTTAATCGTTTATAATTTACTCTTTTCGTGGGTCTATACTACGTACTGCACCCTGCTCTTTGGTGGTACGACCATACGTACCAGTATTTGCCTTCAAAGCCTCTTCGGGATTAACACCTTTCTTGATGGCTTCCATGAACTTGCCCATGTGGACGTATTCGTAGCCACAAATCTCGTTGTCTTCGTCCAAGAACTCACGCGTGATATAGCCTTCGGTCAGTTGCAAGTAACGAGGACCTTTTTCGCGGGTTGAATAAAGCGTGCCGCATTGGCTCACCAAACCTTTACCCAAGTCCTCCAAACCCGCACCGATAGCCAAGCCACCTTCGGAAAAAGCCGACTGCGTGCGACCGTACACGATTTGCAAGAACAACTCCCGCATAGCCGTATTGATGGCATCGCAAACGAGGTCGGTATTGAGAGCTTCCAACAAGGTTTTGCCGGGGAGAATCTCCGCTGCCATAGCCGCCGAGTGGGTCATACCCGAACAACCAATCGTTTCGACCAAAGCCTCTTCAATAATACCGTTTTTCACGTTGAGACTCAACTTACAAGCACCTTGTTGCGGAGCACACCACCCCACACCGTGCGTCATACCAGAAATATCTTTGATTTCTTTTGCCTTAACCCACTTGCCCTCTTCGGGAATGGGAGCCGGACCGTGATTGGGTCCCTTTGCCACAGGGCACATACCCTGCACTTCTTTACTATAAATCATACAATTCTATTTTGTGTTTTATTTTTCGTACAAAGTTACTATTTTTTTTGATATAGTGTTGCAAACTATACATATTTTTTGCAAAATCGTTGCCTCAAACCAGAGGAGTTCAAACTATGTTCAACCAGCAAGTTTTATTTTTTGTAGTACTTACTATGTTGATATTGTCCGTGCGATTGGGTCTTGTTGTTGTAATGGATGGCAAACTTCGGGCAACGATGGAGGCAACCAAGACATAAGGCACAGCGTTCAGCCGTCCAAACGGGTGTTTGCCCACTTTGTTGGTTTCGTTGGGGGTATCAAAAGATTGCATTTCAATCGCTTGCACAGGGCATTTCTTGGCACATAAACCACAACCAATACAACGGCTATCGTCCACGCCAAAAAACTTCGTCTGCCGTTCGTAAGTCAACAAACGGTCGGTGAGCGGAAAGAGGAAATACGGCATTCGGTCGTGGCTGTTGTTGCCTTGCACGCGTGCCTTAATCATCTCAATCACCGCGTCTATCTGTGGTTCGGCAGCATCCACTTGCTGTTGCACTTTCTGCGGGTCGCTCAAATCAAACATCGGCGTCCAACTATCGGGCATTTTCACACTAAAACCAGCATTCATCGTTATGCCTTTTTTCGCAAGTTCTCGCTTGGCATCTCCACAAACAAAACCTTGCAAAAAACCATACGTGGCAACGGTAAAAACGTAATTCTCTTGTGCCATACGGATGTTGGCTTTTTGGATAAATTCGCGTACCAGCACGGGCAGTTCGTTCCAATTGGTAGGCGTGACGAAGCCCAATGGCTCGCGGTCTTGCAACATGATATTGGTGTCGGCGGTCTCAATCGATTGTGCCTGCGTGCCGATTGCTTCGGCGATTCGTTCGGCAACATGTTGGCTATTGCCTGTGGCTGAAAAGTAGTAAATCATCGTTTTGTATATTTTGCCTATTCATAGGAGTTACGAGTGCTATTTTAGCAGTTAACTCGTGTATTTTTCGCTTCAATATAGTGTTGCAAAATTAAAAAATATCTGAAAAAGTGCAATTTTTTTTATACTTTTCCAATTAAAACGTTTTCACATAGTTTTCTAAAGACTCTTTTTTTGCTACGATATTGTACCTTCAAACCCTTCTCACATGATATAACATGGTCAGATTTAGTTTGTCAATCTGCACGCAAAAATAGACATCATAGTCCAAATCTTCAGTACAGAATGAATTATCTAAAAAATGATGTTTATTCCGCCAGAAATGGAACGTATTATTGCATAATTACATCCAGTATACATTGTTAAATCTTGACGAGGATCTAAACCTTGCCGTTTAGAAAATAAAACTACATTGTCCGCAACAGCATACAAACGAACCTTTTTGATATGAATTTTCTCCAGCCATTTTTCAGGCAAAGTATAACCCAAAGTGATATTTTGAAGGCTCAAATAGTTGCTTGAAATAAGGAATCTATCAGAATCTACGTTTACATTTTCATCAAAAGCAGGTATATTGGTATTCGGATTTTCTGCTGTCCATGCATTTAGTATATCTTTATGCCAATTTGTACCAATATTATAAATTCCTCTATAAATTCCTCCATGCATCAATAGACGATAACCATTATCGTAAATTTTACCACCCAACTGATAATTGAACGTAATTCCAAAATCCACGCCGTAAATTATCAAATTTGTACCAAATCCACCATACGCCTTGGGCAATATATCGCCCGTTTCGCAATATAGTGCTTCATAAACCAAAGACGTGATTTTTGTTTTATTATCTTCTGGGGTTAAGTACCACAATGATTTACCTGTTTGTTTATGCACACCTGCATACGATTTGAGGTGTAAATTGTACAACGATTCTCCCTCACGATAAATATAATTGTTTTTTGTAAAGCCATTTTTTTTAAACGCTTCGCTTATTTTCACTATCTTGTTTTTATAGGAAGATAAAGTAAAAAATATATCCCAACGTACGTTTTTGCTTTGATAAGGAACACCGCTCAATGCAATATCAACACCCACATTACTCAATTCTCCATCATTTGTAGGGTAATTTTTATAACTAACAGAAGAGGGTTGAGGTCTATAAAAATACATATTCGTTGTACGTTTTTTCCACCCTTCCATAGTAGCATTCAAACGATTATCAAACAAGCTAAACTCAATGCCTCCATTAAAATGATAGGAGTTTTCGTATGTAATATCTTTATTCCCTTTAGAAGTTAGAAAACTGCTATAAATTCCGTTAGCTTCCGTAGTTTTATACTTATCTTCTGTTAAATCATAACTAACAATACCATCAATAGTTGCTAAACCATCATTTCCCACTTTCCCATAGGAAGTTTTGATTTTAAGCGATGATATTTGTGATACATTTTGCAAAAAAGGTTCGCCTTTTAGGTTCCACGTCAATCCAACAGCCCAAAAATTTCCCCCACGATGCTCTTTGGTGAAACGAGAAGTTGAGTTCCTGTTATATGAGCCATAGACAAAATATCTATTTGCAAATGCGTATTGTGCTTGCATAAATAAAGATTGCGTCTTATAATTAGCCAAAAAATTAGTGCGTTCTGTACTTGTTGATTGCCGTGAATCGTATGGGTGATAAATCGTTTGATAAGTATATGTCCAGCGATATTTGTATTGATAATTTTCATAACGCAACATCAAATCTACCTGATGTAAATCAGCAAAATAGTTGTTGTATGCTATCATATATTGTTGATTTACAGCAGAAACTTTTTCTTGTGTTTGCTCTAAAAAACCACCCGAAGTTGCCCATTGCCCATAATACGGATTTTGCATTTTTTCATGGTTTGAATGTTGGTTAAGAACTCCCACATTTGCCGTTAAATTCAAACCATTGTAGAGTTCTAAGTCCAAAAAATATTTACCATTAAAATGATTTTTTTGATACAAAGCTTTATTCAGTTTATTTTCGCTTATAGGATTACCTGAAACCATAAAATGGCGACGAGATTCACTACTGAAATCACCGTAATCGTATAAAAATCCATGCTCATCTTTCATTTTATTTCCTTCTGAATCACGAAGATAAAGTGGATAAATAGGTGCGATAAAATTAGTCATATAAAAAATATTCGCAGAAGATTGTGAACCGTATGAATCCTCGGCAGGATAATTCATCTTAGCGTTTGCATAACTCATTTTCGTCCCAAATTTAAGCCATTTTTTCGGATGAAAATCGGCGTTTATGCGTGTTGTTATGCGTTTAAAATTCGAATTGTCAATAATTCCTGCATCGTCTAAGTAAGAAGCCGAAGCTAAATAGTTAGTTTTATTCGTAGAACCCGACAAACTCAGATTATATTCTTGACGAAAATTGCCTTTACCAAAAACTTCTTTTTCCCAATCATCTGGGTAGATCATATTCCCTGTGGAAGTAACATATCCCAATGTCGCATTAGGATTAATTTTCCCATTTGTGCCAATCAAACGCTCTCCATCAGGGACCGTATAACATGTATAAATTAATAAATTTTCGTAAGCCAAACGATCAGCTTCAGAAGCGGAATAGTTTTTAGCATAATTGCTATATAATGCTTTGTAGGCTGTTTCATAATACAAACGCGGATCTTTTATTACATCGTAATTTGGCACCGCTCTTTGATTTGTTCCCCATTTTGCATCTACGCTCACTTTGATTTTTTCGCTATCGCCACATCGTGTCGTAATTAAAATTACACCATTAGCACCACGCATCCCATACAAAGCTGTTGCCATCGCATCTTTGAGCACATGCACGCTTTCAATATCACTATTGGATAGAGTGGATACCTCTTGAGGATTGCTCGGAATGCCATCTATGACGTATAACGGCTCACAAAGAGCATCCATCGAACCAATACCGCGAATTCGTAACGAAGAAATAGTTCCAGGTTGTCCTGAAGGCGTAATTGCTTGTACTCCTGCCATTTGTCCCGACAAAAGTTGTGTGATATTACTTGCTTGGGACTTAATTATATCCTCATTTTTAAGTGTAGAAAACATCTCTGTACACACTTTTGGAGTTGTAGACAAATTTGTCGTATCATTAGCATAAAGTAGTAAACTACTCAGGGCACTTAGTGCCAAAATGAGAACTTTTTTCATAAGCACAATTTATTTATAATTTTCGTTCAATGGTTCAAATAAAAATCCACGTAAAAACCCTTGCACAATAGGTGGAATAATGTAAATATCCTTTCGTAAGTATTGAAAATTGTAGATTTTTTCGCAATCTGTGGGTGGACGATACTGATAATAATCGTACCAAAAAAGCAGATTTGCGTGGTGCGGAAAACTCACCGAACAATTCTTGTACAACGCCATATATTGCTGATTGAGTGGCGAATTTAGTACCGAACCGTTCGATGACAACCATTGCTCAAAATCCGCTTTTTGCATTTTTTGAAAACGCGTTTTTTTCAAAACCACACTCGCATTGGATTGCCAATCTTTTCGGAGATATAATTGCTTATCAATCAAGCAATTAGATTTAAGATTCTCTTTATACCACTCGTCGGGCGTTTCTACTTGCAACGAATCACAGTTTTGTTGCCCAACCAACGCATTTTTGGTAGCATTTTTTTTGCACAAAGTCATCATTTCGGAGTTTGTTGCCGAAGGGATTTGGCTACGGATCGTGTCCTTTTCGTTCGCAAAAACAGCCAAACTGCTCAAAACCATCACGAACACCACATGAAGCGTTTTCATACCCATTGAGTTTTGGATTTGTGGCACGAAGATAGTATTTTTTTGCGAAAAATCCGCTTTTTATTGCTCAAATAATTGTTTTTTCGTACATTTGCAAACTTAGTGAATGGTATGAATTGGTTGGATTTAGTCATATTGGTGCCAATTTTGGTGGGTCTTGTCAAAGGCGTTATGCACGGATTTGTGATGGAAGTGGTGGCGATTATCACGGTGGTGGTTGCTTTTGTGCTGTGTAATGTGTTCGCACCGTCGTTTGCGGTCTGGTTGGTGGCGACTTTTGGTGGCGCAAAGGAGATTCACGATGTGATTGCGTATGTGTTGGTTTTTCTCGCTTCGGCACTCGTTTTGAACCTCATTGGCAGATTGATTTCCCGCATCATTCGGGCTATTCATTTGGGTTGGTTGAATAATTTGTT
>JAEEGL012920210.1_pt1 | contig 13392 bp, 8 predicted proteins | sample 9134231 | NCBI WGS metagenome assembly JAEEGL01 (sample SAMN16246548, study PRJNA631951) | gut metagenome | biome: gut microbiome; feature: rumen; material: fiber-attached | host: Bos | place: Iran: Karaj | collected 2018-10 | reverse complement strand
TTTTTCCGTCGGAGTGACTGGACTCAGAACCAAGGTTTGCGCCGGTATGCCTGCGAACATTTCCCTGCGCAAACCCTTATTTTTCATCCGCGCCGAACGCGGATGAAAAATAGTGGTTCTGAGTCTCGCGCTTCAAGCGACAAATACGTCAGCGGGTGCGCTAACGCTCACCCGCTGACGTATTTATCGGTCGGAGTGACTGGACTCGAACCAGCGGCCTCTTGGTCCCGAACCAAGCGCACTACCAAGCTGTGCCACACCCCGAAAAGTACTGTAATATTATACTACTATCATCCGGTTTTGTCAACAGAAATCATTAAAAGATTTGATTCCGTCCGCGGAAATAATCCGCGGACGGAATCTGCGCATTCAATCCTGATGGAATGATTCCAGTTTCTTCAGTCTCTTTTCAAACGCGACCATATCGTCGTCGTTGGCGTACACGAAGTGACCCGGACGGATCTCGCGCATTTCTCTCGCGGCGATATTCGGGTCTTCCTCGACGGCGGTGTAAACGATCGACTCTCTCTGCTTTTCGATGATCGGGTCGGGCATCGGTACCGCGCTCAGAAGAGAAACGGTGTAGGGATGCACGGGATACTTGAAAAGCGTTTCCGATTCGGCGATCTCAACGATCTTTCCGAGATGGATAACGGCAATCCGGTCGGCTATGAAGCGGACGACCGAAAGGTCGTGAGCGATGAAAAGATAAGTGAGGTTCTTTTCCTTTTTGAGCTTGTTCATCAGGTTGAGGACCTGAGCTCTGATCGAAACGTCAAGAGCGGAGATCGGCTCGTCGGCGATAATGAATTTCGGTTCCATTATCATGGCGCGGGCTATACCGACCCTCTGACGCTGTCCGCCCGAGAACTCGTGTGGATATCTCGACTTGTGCTCGGGAAGCAGACCGACGTCGTCAAGCGCCTTGTCGACCTTTCTGATGCGGTCTTCCTCGTCTTTGTAAAGATGGAAATTGTAAAGACCTTCGGAAACGCAGTATTCGATGGTCGCGCGCTCGTTGAGAGAGGCGGCGGGATCCTGGAAGATCATCTGAATGTTGCGGATGACCTCCCTGTCCTCCTTTTTGGAGATCTTGCCGGAAATGCGTTTTCCTTCGAAAAGGATCTCTCCGGCGGAGCAGGGATTGATCCTGATGATAGCTCTTCCGAGCGTTGTCTTTCCGCTGCCCGATTCGCCGACGAGCGCGAATGTCTCGCCGCGGTAGATATCGAAGCTCGCGTCGCTGACAGCCTTGAACTTTTTCTTCCCGCCTACGTCGAAGGCGACGTCGACGTGCCTTACCGAAAGGATGACCTCGCGTCCGGAATCGTTATTCGTCGACATAGAAGGCACCTCCCTTTCCGGTCATCTGCGCGATCTTCTCGTGCAGATCCTGAATGACCTCCGGCTTTTCAAGCTTCGGAGCTCTCGGATCGAGCAGCCAGGTCTTCGCGTAATGCGTTTCGCTGACCTTGAAGAAAGGCGGCTCTTTGGCAAAATCGATCTTGAGCGCCTTCGGATTTCTCGGTGCGAAGGAGTCTCCGGTGATCTTGTTGAAGAGGGACGGAGGAGTTCCCGTGATGTAGTAAAGGTCCTCGCCCTTGATTCCGAGCTGCGGGAGACTGGAGAGCAGCGCCCAGGTGTAGGGGTGCTGCGGATCGTAAAAGATCTCCTCGACGGTACCGTACTCGATGATCTGGCCCCCGTACATGACGCCGACACGGTCGGCAACTTTTGCGACGACGCCGAGGTCGTGAGTGATGTAGACCGTCGTGAATCCCAGTTCCTTCTGCAGATCCTTGATGAGTTTGATGATCTGCGCCTGGATGGTGACGTCGAGAGCCGTGGTCGGCTCGTCGCAGATCAGTATCTCGGGGTGGCAGGACAGCGCGATCGCGATAACGATCCTCTGACGCATACCTCCGGAATACTGGAAGGGATACTCATCGAACCTGTCGGCGGCGTTGGGGATGCCGACCTTCGACATCATATCTATAGCCTGCTGTTTTGCTTCGGCTTTGGATATTCCCTGGTGTTTTTCGATGACCTCGGTGATCTGTGAACCGATCGTCCTGATCGGGTTGAGCGAGGTCATGGGGTCCTGGAAGACGGTGGAGATCTTTGCTCCGCGCACGCCCTCCCAGTCCTTGTCGGTTTTGAACTGAACAAGATCCTTTCCGTGGAACATGATCGAGCCGTTGGTGATCGAGCCGTTTGACTCGAGCATCCCGGTAAAGGTCTTGGTGAATACCGACTTTCCGCTTCCCGATTCTCCGACTATGGCAAATGTCTCGCCTTCGTACAGATCGAGAGAAACGTTGCGGATCGCCGTCAGATAGTTCTCGCGTACGCGAAACCTGACTTCAACGTCCTTTGCGGACAGTATAACGTTCTTTGCCATCTTAACCTCCCGTCATCTGTGCGTGCGGGGATCGGCCGCGTCGGCAAGCTTCTGACCTACGATATAGAGAGATATCGAGATCATGGCAAGGATGAATACCGGAATCCAGAAGAGGTGAGGCGTTCCTCTCATATAGGGAGTGTAGCTGGAGATGGTACGGCCGAGAGAGGCGTACTGAGAACCGATGCCGAGGCCCATGTAGGAAAGGAAGACCTCATAAGAGATGAGCACCGGAATCTCTCTCGAAATGTACGTCATAATGACCGAGATAAGGTACGGGAGTATGTTCTTCGTGATCATCGTGCCGGTTCTGGTACCGAGGCATTTCGATGCGAGGTTGTATTCCCTGTCGCGGATTATCATGACCTGAGTTCTGATGAAATACGCGACGAATATCCAGTCTGTGACCGTCATAATGAAGATCAGAGTAACGAAACCCGGCCTCATTACGTAAGAAAGGATCATCGCGAGAAGAAGGAACGGAACGTTAGATACGATATTGTATATCTCGATCATCCACTTGTCCATCTTCTTCGAGAAGCCCCAGAGAGCGCCGACCGTGATACCGATGACCATATTGATGGCGGTCGCGGAAAGGCTTACGATCAGCGAGTTGCGGGCGCCTTCCCAGACGACGTCGAGAACCTCGTTTCCGATGTTGTCGGTCCCGAGAATGTGGAAAACACTCGTACCGTCCGCTTCAACGTCTGTCGTGAAGGGCCTGCGGTATTTCCAGGAGGAATCGTTGATATGAGGCGCGACCATCGGGTCGTAGTCTGAGAAGAAAGTCGGATAGATAAAAGCGAAAGAGATGACCAGGATCACCAGTACGGCAACAAAAACGGTGAATTTGCTGCCGAAAAAGGTCTTCCAGACCGATTTCCAGTAGGAATAACGGGGAGCGGCGATTTTTTCGGAGCTCTTCTCGTCAAATTCGGCCAGAGTAAAGAGTTCGTCCGCATTTTCGGGATCGATACGTACTTCTTCCTCTTCGGCAACGGGCTCCTCCTCAACCGGAGATTTGCGGCTGAGGAATTTGTCGAACATATGCTTCTTGAAGTAATTCATTACGATCTGCCCGCCTTTTCACTGAGTGATATTCTCGGGTCGACCTTGGTAAGTACGATGTCGCCGAGCAGAACAGACAAGATGGAAATACCCGCGAACATAAAGACGAGAGCGACTATCATCGAGTTGTTGTGATTGTTGATCGAATCGGGTATCATCTTGCCCAGGCCGCCGACCGAATAGATCGATTCGGTGATGATGCTTCCGGTGATGCAGCCCGCCAGAGCCGTCGGGATGCCGTGAGCGATCGGGATGACGGCGTTCTTGAAGATGTGATTTCTGAATATTTCCTTCTTGCTAAGCCCCTTGGATTTGGCGAACTTGACGTAGTCGCTGTTCATCTGGTCGACGACGTATCTTCTCATCCAGAGCATAAGCCCTGAAATCGAAGGAAGCGCCAGCGAGACGGCCGGAAGGATCCAGGAGCGGACGTCTTTCGGGCCGAAGGTCGTAAACACGGAAGGCAGATTGAAGACCGTCGTTCCGATATACCTGAACAGATAAATGTAAGCAAGCGAAGGGACCGCGATTATGAAGATAATATATACCATACCCAGCTTATCGATGAGCTTGTCCTTGTTTCTCGCCATCGCGACGCCGACCGGAAGACCGATCAGATACGAAAGGGCGAGAGCGACGATGCCCATAATGAAGGAGGTACCGACCATAGACGGCTGGTTCTTCTTCGTCTCATAAGTTGCGTAATTGTCTACAAACTTGTTTTCGTCCATCTTATCCAGAACGTACTTGTACTGAAGAGTTCCGAATATGATCGCCGACTGAGCAGTGACGCCGGTCTCGAATGTAACGTCACGGCGCACTTCTTCGCCCTGGGAGGAGAATATTACCTGCAGCACTTCCTTTCCCTGGAAGGTGGGGTACGAGTCACCCAGGTTGAGTGTTATAATGTTCTGATGAATAAACGGGAAATTGGTGTCGGTATACAGAAGATACTTGTATTTTGTGCCGCTTCCGACAAGCGCCGGCGCGCCGGTGGGCGTGGTGCCGAATTTGATGTACCGCGGCAGATCCGGATTGTTCGGATCGTTAACAGACCACGGTGTGTCGATATAAATCAGGTTGCCGAACCATTTGGCGAGGCGGACGACAATCGGAATGTCCTTGTATGCGTAAAGGCGGTGATCGAGGCGCTCTGCCACCGTATATCCTTTCGCTTCATATTCCTTTCTGAATTCGGCTTCCTCGGGGGAACCCGGCTCCAGTGCTGGACCGACCCGACTGTCACCCTGTTCGTATTTCTCGCCGACAAAATCGGTAATAGTCACGTAATCAAGGTATCCCAGCTTCTCCCAGGTCCTGTAGACATAATCGCTTCTTTCATCCGGCTTGCCGCCGAGTTTGCGGTAAACGCCGTCCTCGTTGAAGATATTCGTACGCGGAACAAGCGTGTAGACCATAATAAAAACGATAACGATTATGATGAGCAGGGAAATAACCGAGCGCAGGAGCCGCATAAGAATATAACCCTTTTTCATTATAACTCCTTAATCAAAGCAACGGGAGTCAGGAGAAAAACTTCCGGCTCCCGCTGCTTTTTTTCAGCTGTTTACTGAGTAATTCAGCAGTAATTCAAGCGGCTTATTCGCCCTTGAGCCACTTTTCCTTGGCGGCGTAGTAGTCGGCAGCCTTTACGGGGGTAGCCTGGAGCTTCATATATTTGAAGTAAGGAACCGCGTTGTAGGCAGCCTGGCCGTACAGACCGTATGCACCGGAGAACGGAACTACCTTGGAGATTCCGAGTGTCGCGCCTCTGGTGGAGAAGGGTCTGAGAATACCGTTGGCAAGAAGGGTCGCTTCGATCTTGGCAAAGGCCTCGATGCGGGCGTCGCCCGAGAGGGTTCTGGCGGCGAGGAGCTGAGTCTGGACGTCGTCAAGTCCGATGGCGGTCATAGCGGCCTTGTTGGAGTCGGACTGGCCCTGGGAGACTATGTTGAGTCCGGAGTAGTTGAGCATATCGCCGTTGTCGGTATTGTAGCAGTTGATGTAGGTGAGCGGGTCGCCGTAGTCAGGTCCCCATCCGGCCGAGAACGCGAAGTCGATGCAGTTCTCTTCGCCGGATCCTACGCTGTAGAACGCTGCGTAGTAGTCGTCACTGTTATCGAACATTACCAGGTTGACGGATACGTATTCGCCGATGGCGTCCTCGATGGACTTCTTCATAGCGAGAGCGGCGTTCTTGTTGTTTTCAGAAGTGGAAACGACCGGGTAGTCAAGGTGAATCGGCCAGCTCTTGACACTGTCGCCGAGTTCGGTCTTTGCCTTTTCGGCAAACGCCTTGGCTCTGTCAACGTTGTACCAGCCGTCCTGGCCGTCGGTCAGGTTGATGCCCTTGAACGCAGGCTCAAGCTCTTCGAGATACTTGGTCACGAGAGCGCCGATGGCGGTTCCGTCAGACTTGGCGGCAAACGTGTAAGGAACAAGGGTGTTTCTTGCACGGTCGAGAGCTCTCTCATCGCCCATGGTAATGGCCTCGGTGGCCTTGGTGGAGTAGGCGGCGTAAACGGCAAGACGGAAGTTCTTGTTCAAGATAGCAGCCTTGGTGTCAGCCTTCTGCTCGTCGTTCTTGTCGGTGGTGGAGAAGCTCTCCTTGCCGGCGAGATGGTAGAGCTTTCTGTCGAAGTTGAACGCGCCCCAGAAAGAGGTGGCGGTCGTCATCGACTTGTACTGGTTGTCCTTGTACTTTTCGTCGGCGATCTTGACGACTTCTTCAAGAGAAGAGTTGATAGCCGTGGACATGACTTCGCCTCTGTCGAACATCATGAAGTTCTGGGAGGGGTCTTCGCCCTTCGTATAGGTGACCTTTACGTGTTCGATGAATACGTTGTCCTTGTCGTAGTAGTTCTGGTTCTTGTCGAACTTGACTTCCTGGCCGGCAACGATAGACGAGAGGATGTAGCATCCGTTGTAGAGGATTCCGGAAGGATCGACTTCACCGAACTTTTCGCCCTTGGATGCGAGGAATTCGGCATTGATCGGCCACAGGATCGAGTATGTGGTCATACCGTCGAAGTAGCCGCAGGGCTGAGTGAGGGTGTAGGTGAGCTTGTTGCCTTCGGCTTTGACTCCGACCTGATCCCAGGTGACCTTGCCGTCGATGTAGTCCTGAAGACCTACGATGAGGTCCTGGACGAGCGACAGGGTTTCGGACTTGGACTCGACGGCATGCTTCATACCTGTTACGAAGTCTTCAGCAGTAACCTTGGCGTAAATTTCGCCCTCGTTGGTTACCCAGTTGGCATTGTCGCGGATTGTGAAGGTCCAGACGCTGGAATCGGCGTTGGCTTCCCACTTTTCAGCCATGCCGGCGATCAGTGTGCCGTGGGGATCCTGCGTCAGAAGGCCCTCGATGAAGTTGCTGGTGTAGTCGCCGTTCGAAGACTTATTGTTGAAAACATAGTCCAGAGTGGTAATGTCGAACATTTCAATCATGGAATAAGTATCAGGAGCCTTCTTGCCGCAGCTGACGAGGCAGACCGCGAGCATAACGACAGCCATTACGACCGAGAGAACTTTCTTCATTGTTTTTCTCCTTTTGGATTTTCTTCCGTTTTTGAGCGGAAAATTAGATGTATTATATTATATCGCAATCAATTCACTTTGTCAACAAAAAAGTGAAAAAAACAGACAAATCCGTCGCAAAATGAAAAATCGGATTGACAAAAATGCAGATCGGCGTTAAAATAGTAGTATGAAAAACCTGTTTGAGAGTTTCAGAAACATAAAACTCCGCACTCTGGCCGTCGCGGTCCCCGTCACTCTTGCCTACCCCGCGATCAGGGCGGCGACCGCCGAACACGACCGGATGAGGATATTTTCGGACACGCTGCTGATCACCAGCCTCGTCCTTATCCTTTTCGGAGTTCTTTTCAGTTTTTATAAGAAGGGAGACTTCGACATTATGTCGTATATGCTGAGAAGATCTGCCGAAAAAAACGTAAAACCCTTTGAAGAGTTCAAAAAAGACTGTGACGACGAGAGGCGTAAAATATTCAACTACCCTCTCTGGCTCGGCATACTTTATCTTACCGTCGCCTCGGCAATAGGCGCCGCATTCTTTTTTTCGATGTGAATCCGTATTCAAAAACCGCGCCGGGACAGGAAGGTCTCCGGCGCGGTTTTTGAATTCCGAAAAAAATAATTATTCACTTTTTCCTTCCCCGGCAAGGCGGGCAAGCTCTTCGCGCAGCCGGACGATTTGTCCCCTGACCTGCAACGGAGCCGTTCCGCCGGCGCTCTTCCGCCGCTCCACGCATGCGTGAAGATCGATCGCCGGAAAAACGTCCGGTCCGATTTGCGGACAAACCCTGCGATATTCTTCAAGCGGAAGCTCTGACAGCGGAACGCCGAGACGCACGCAGATCTCGACAAGACGCCCGGACATTTTGTACGCGGTCCTGAACGGGACTCCGAGCGACACGATGTGATCGGCGAGGTCGGTCGCGTTGATATAGCCGCCGGCGGCGGCCTCCAGCATCCTTTCGCGGTCCGCCCGGATGCCGGGTATCATGCCTTCATATATTTCAAGGCAGGCGTCGACCGTGTCGCAGGCGTCGAAGAGAGCCTCCTTGTCCTCCTGCATGTCCTTGTCGTATGCCAGAGGCAGCCCCTTCATAACCGTCAGAAGCGTGATCAGATCCCCGTACACACGCCCCGTCTTGCCGCGGACAAGCTCCGCCATGTCGGGGTTTTTCTTCTGCGGCATTATCGAAGAGCCGGTCGTATATGCGTCGTCGAGCGTGATGAACCGGTATTCCCAGCTCGCCCACAGGATGATCTCCTCCGAAAAGCGGGACAGATGAGTCATGATCAGGGACAGAGCAGAAAGCAGTTCGATCCCGAAGTCGCGATCGGATACGCCGTCTATCGAATTTTCGCAGATCCCGTCGAATCCGAGCTCGAGCGACTCGCCGAGCCGGTCTGTCGGATAGGTCGTTCCTGCCAGGGCGCAGCTGCCTATCGGCGAGATGTTCATGCGCCGCAGACAGTCGTCTATACGCCCGACGTCGCGCAGGAACATCGGCGCGTAGGCGAGCAGGCAATGCCCGAACGTCACCGGCTGCGCCCTCTGCAGGTGCGTATATCCGGGCATGACTGCGTCATAATACTCTTCGGCCTTGCCGGCCAGGGCGCCGCACACTTCGAGCAGCCTTTGGCGTATCCCTGACGCGCGGCGGCGCAGATACATCCGTAAATCGAGAGCGACCTGATCGTTACGGCTGCGGGCGGTGTGAAGCTTCTTCCCCGCCTCTCCGATCCTCCCGGTCAGCGTCTGTTCGACGAATGAATGAATGTCCTCCGCTTTGGAATCGATTTCGAGCTTTCCCGATTCGATATCGTCGTGAATGCCCTGCAGGCCGGCAGTTATCGCCGAGCAGTCGACGTCCGATATTATCCCGCAGCGCGCGAGCATCCTTGCGTGAGCCATGCTGCCCTCGATATCCTCACGGTACATCCGGCTGTCGAACGGTATCGAGGAATTGAAGGCTTCTGCGGCCGCGGACGTGACTCCGTCGGTCCGTCCCTCCCAGAGCTTTGCGCTCATTTATTCTTCTCCGCAAGCGCCGCGTCGACCTGCGCCGCGACCTTGATGGGAAGTCCGTACAGGTTGATGAACCCGGCGGCGTCCGCCTGATTGTAGACCTCGTCCTTTCCGAAGGTCGCGAGCTCCTCGGAATAAAGGGCGTAATCCGACCAGACGCCCGCCTTTACGATATTGCCCTTGTACAGCTTCAGCCGGACCTTGCCGGTTACGTTGCGCTGAGTCGAATCGACGAAGGCCGAAAGCGCCTCGCGCAGAGGCGTGTACCACTGTCCGTTGTAGACCAGCTCGGCAAACGTGATCGAAAGTCTCTGCTTTTCGTGGGCGGTCATCTTGTCGAGAGTCAGCGTCTCGAGATATTTGTGGGCGAAATAAAGGATCTCGCCGCCCGGAGTCTCGTAAACGCCGCGGCATTTCATTCCGACGAGACGGTTTTCGATTATGTCGAGCAGTCCGATACCGTTCCTCCCGCCGGCTTCGTTGAGCTTCAGTATGATCTCCTTGGGCGTCATACGCGTCCCGTTCAGCGAAACCGGAACTCCCTTTTCGAATTCCAGTTCGACGTATTCGGGTTCGTCGGGCGCCGCGGCGGGCGAGACTCCCATTTCAAGGAAGCCCGGCTTTTCGTACTGCGGCTCGTTGCCGGCGTCCTCGAGATCGAGTCCCTCGTGGGACAGATGCCAGAGGTTCTTGTCCTTCGAATAATTGGTCTCGCGGGTGATGCGGAGCGGAACGTTGTGCGCCTCGGCGTAGTCGATTTCCTCGTCGCGCGAGCGTATGCTCCACTCCCTCCAGGGGGCGATGATCTTCATATCCGGTGCGAAATGTTTGATGGTAAGTTCGAACCTGACCTGGTCGTTTCCCTTCCCGGTACAGCCGTGCGCGATGGCGTCGGCCCCCTCGGCGAGCGCTATCTCGGCGAGTTTTTTCGCGATGACCGGACGCGCGAAAGAGGTGCCGAGAAGATAATCCTCGTACACCGCCCCCGCTTTCATCGTGGGGATTATGAAATCGTTGACGAATTCGTCGGTCAGGTCGCATATATACAGCTTCGACGCACCCGTCTTCAGCGCTTTTTCCTCAAGGCCTTCCAGCTCGTCGCCCTGTCCGACGTTGCCGGATACCGCGATGACCTCGCAGCCGTTGTAGTTTTCCTTCAGCCACGGGATGATGATGGAGGTGTCGAGTCCTCCGGAATAGGCGAGAACCACCTTTTTGATCTCTTTCTTTTCCATAATTGCAATGCTCCGTTCAGATGAGAAATAACATAAGTAATATTATACACCCGATAAGACCGGTTGTCAAGCCGCTGCTTGAAAAAATATTCAGCGTTACAGCGATATTTTCGTCGCAACGCTGAATATATTCAAGATTCAACGAATATCATCACAGAATATCGAACATCGACAGCTGATCCGACTCGGAAAGCCCGCCGAGCGCGCCGTTTGAGCGAAGCACCTCGATGACGCTTTTGTTCAGCTTCGCCCTCTCGCGAAGGTCGTCGACCGAAAGGAAGGGTTCCTTTTCCCTCTCCTCGACGATCGACTGAGCCGCCGCCTCCCCGACGCCCGACAGTGCCGAGAACGGCATACGGATGTTTCCGTTTTCGGGAAGGAATGCCTTCGAGTCCGACTTTGTCAGGTCGACCTGCAGGAACCTTATCCCGCGCAGCAGACACTCGTTGGCAAGCTGCATCGTGCTCGCCGTTTTCTGCTCCTTGGCCGTCGCGTCCTTGCCCAGCTTGTCTATACGCATAAGCTCGGCCTCCACCGCCCTCTGGCCTCTTGCCGCTGCGGCTCCGTCGAAGCCGTCGGGAGCCACCGAAAACATCGCCGAATAGTATTCGACCGGTTTGTGGACCTTGTACCAGGCAAGCCGCACGGCCGACATGACGTACGCGGCGGCGTGCGCCTTCGGGAACATGTATTTGATCTTCTGGAGCGAACCGATATACCATTCGGGCACTTTCGCCGCGCGCATGGCTTCGTACATCTCGTCGGGAAGGCGCTCGCCCTTCTTGTTTTTCCTGACCTTTTCCATTATCTGGAACGCCATCGATTTTTCGACGCCGTACCGGATAAGGTCGAGCATGATACCGTCTCGGGTGCCGACGACTTCGGAAATCGTGCATATTCCCTGCTTTATCAGATCCTGCGCGTTTCCGAGCCAGACGTCGGTCCCGTGCGTCAGGCCGGAGATCTGCATAAGGTCGGCAAAGTTCTTCGGCTTCGCGTCGATAAGCACCTGCTGGATAAACGACGTGCCCATTTCGGGTATGCCGAGGGTCCCCGTCTTGAGACCGAGCACCCGGGTCCTCTGATCCTCCCTGTCGAGCTGGGGGATGCCCAGCGGTTCGGTGGATTCGAAGAGCTCGTAAACGGTGCGGTCGTTCATGGAGACGTCTGTCACCGGAATGCCGCTGTATCTTTCAAGATATTTGTATTTGGTGGGAATATCGTGTCCCAGCTCGTCGAGCTTCAGGATGGTGTCGTGAAGGTAGGAGAAAGCGTAGTGAGTCGTGACGATATCCTTTTTCGGATCGTCCGCCGGATGCTGGACGGGAGTGAAATCGTAAACGTCCCTGTCGCGGGGAACGACGATAATACCTCCCGGGTGCTGACCCGTCGTCTTTTTCACGCCCATGCAGCGCGACACGATCCTGTCTATCTCGGCGCGCGGCGGCATGACGCCCTTGCCCTCGAAATACTTCATAACGTACCCGAAAGCCGTTTTGTCGGCAAGAGTCGAAAGCGTACCCGCCTTGAAAACGTTTTCTGCGCCGAACAGATCCTCGGTGAATTTATGGACCTTCGCCTGGACGTCTCCCGAGAAGTTCAGATCGATGTCGGGCGACTTTTCCCCTTTGAATCCGAGGAAGGTCTCGAAGGGTATGTCCTGTCCGTCCGGCTCGAGTTTTGATCCGCACACCGGGCAGAAAGCGTCGGGAAGATCGAATCCCGATCCCGCGCGTCCGATATTCGAAAAGTCGCTGAAGCGGCACTTCTTGCAGTAGTAGTGAGGGGGAAGCGGATTGACCTCGGATATTCCTCCCATCGTGGCTGTGAAGGACGATCCGACCGATCCGCGGGAACCGACGAGATACCCCTCGCTTTCGCTGAAATTGACAAGTCTTTCCGCAATGACGTAAAGGACGGCGAAACCGTTTTTGATTATCGAACCCAGCTCGGTCTTAAGCCGGTTTTCGACGACTTCGGGCAGCACGTCTCCGTAGGTCGCTCTCGCTCTTCCCCAGCATTTTTCCGAAAGCTCCTCGTCGGATCCTTCGAGACGGGGCGTATAGGTACCCTTGGGTATGGGGCGCGGGCGTCCGATCATATCCGCAATCAGATTGGTGTTTTCGACGACTACCTCGTACGCCTTTTTTTCACCGAGCCAGGAAAATTCGTCAAGCATCTCACCGGTCGTCCGAAGATAAAGCGGCTCAACCCTGTCGGCGTCCTTGAATTTCTGACCCACTCTCAGTATGCGCCGGTAAAGCTCGTCCTCCGGATCGATAAAGTGCGAGTCGGAGGTGGCGACGACCGGCTTTCCGAGCTTTTCGCCCAGTTCGACTATTTTTCTGGTGATCGCTCTTATACCTTCGATCCCGTCAACGCGATCCTCTTCGATCAGATAGGCGTCGTTGCCTGCCGGCTGTATCTCAAGATAGTCGTAGTACGACGCTATCTCCTCGATCTCCCTCTCGGGACGGTTTTCGAGTATCGCCGTGAACAGCTCTCCGGCCGAGCAGGCGCTGCCGATTATCAGCCCGTCCCGGTATCTGTCGAGCGAGGTCTTTGGTATTCTCGGATTGCGGTAATAGTATTTGAGATAACTCTCGGAGATCAGCCGGTAGAGATTTTTCATACCCTTCTGATCCCTGACGAGAATTATTGTATGATAGGACTTGAGGTTTTTCGGGTCGGACTTTCCGGCGATCTCGGCGTTCATGGCGGCAAAATCCGGAATATCGTACTTCCGGAGTTTTTCGATCATCCGGGCGTAAATCAGCGAAAGCATTTCGGCGTCGTCGACGGCGCGGTGATGATTGAAATCCCCGAGAGAAAAGTATTCCGCCAGAGTGTCCAGCTTGTGATTGGACAGTTCGGGATTGAGAAAACGCGAAAGGGCGACGGTATCGAGGTAGGGATTGTCGAATGGCAGCCCCTCTATCCTGCACGCCTCGCGGATGAAGCCGGTGTCGAAATCGGCGTTGTGCGCGACGAGCAGGCAGCCGTCGATGAACTTCATAAAATCGGGAAGTATCTGCGAGATCCTCGGAGCCCCGGCGACGTCTTTGTCGGTGATCGAGGTTACCGCTGTGATCTCCGCGGGGATCGGTATACCGGGATCGACGAAGCTC
>JAEEGL011376779.1_pt1 | contig 13392 bp, 12 predicted proteins | sample 9134231 | NCBI WGS metagenome assembly JAEEGL01 (sample SAMN16246548, study PRJNA631951) | gut metagenome | biome: gut microbiome; feature: rumen; material: fiber-attached | host: Bos | place: Iran: Karaj | collected 2018-10 | reverse complement strand
GATGAAGCCGAAGGGACGCACCGACGACATGCTGATCATCCGCGGCGTCAATGTATTCCCGTCCCAGATCGAGACCGTGCTGCTCAACAAGGGTTATCCGGCCAACTACCAGATCGTTGTGGACCGTGTCAACAACACCGACACACTGGATGTCCAGGTCGAGATGACGCAGGAGATGTTCACGGATAATCTGGGTGAGATCACTGCACGCCAGAGAGAACTGATCGAAGGTCTCAAGTCGATGCTTGGAATCAAAGCACAGGTCACGCTGGTCGCGCCGAAGTCCATCACGCGGAGTGAAGGTAAGGCCGTGCGTGTCATCGATAAGCGTAAGATCTGAATATCGTGAAAGGAGTAACACTATGGATATTAAGCAGATCTCTGTTTTTCTGGAAAACAAGCCCGGGACACTGAACGATATGACCCGTGTCCTTACGGAACACAATGTGGATCTTCGTGCGCTTTCGCTGGCTGAGACCACTGATTTCGGTATTGCCCGCTTCATCGTGGGAGATGTGCTCGATACGGTGAATATCCTCAAGGAAGCCGGGTATGTCAGCAGCCTGACCCCCGTTATCGTCGCTGAAGTAGAGGACGAGCCGGGTGCGCTCAACAAGGTCCTGCAGGTATTCACGGATCACAGCATCAATGTGGAGTATATGTATGCCATGCTGGGTTCCCGTGAGGGCAAAGCGTATATGATCTTCCGCGTGCAGGATTCCATGAAGGCGACCGGAGCACTGCTCACCAACGGCATCCGCATCCTGGATCAGGAGTCCCTTGCAGAGCTTTGATCTGCACCTCATCGGGTATTATTGATATTTCTGTATTCACAGCTGCCGATTCCAAGCCCGGATAAGGCAGCTGTTTTCTGAGAGCGGGAGATGATTCCAAAGCCCCTGGGCAGCAGCCAAGGAGGCAAATGTGTACGGGTTTGAGTACAATCCCGCTTTGTGAAAAAAAGTGCTTGCAATTTCACGCAGGAAGTTGTATACTTCAGCACATCAAAGCGCCAACGCGCCAACGCGCCTAAGTACGAAAATGACAAAAGGCGCAAGTATCAAGTATTTTGGAGGTTATCGTTATGTTTATCAAGGTTCTGATGCTGCTTGTTTTCTTTGGAGTAATGATCGGCATCGGTCTGTATTGCAGAAGGCATTCTACCGATGTCAACGGTTTTGTGCTGGGCGGCCGTTCGGTCGGTCCCTGGCTGACAGCATTCGCATACGGAACCTCTTATTTTTCCGCCGTTATTTTTGTAGGATATGCCGGCCAGTTCGGTTGGAAGTACGGTATTGCGAGCACATGGATCGGTATCGGCAACTGCATTATCGGTTCTCTGGCTGCCTGGGTCGTACTGGGACGCCGCACCCGCATCATGACACAGCATCTGAACTCTGCGACCATGCCGGAGTTCTTCGCGCGGCGTTTTGACAGCAAGGCTCTGCAGATCGCTGCATCGGCAGTTACTTTCATTTTCCTGATCCCCTACACCGCATCCCTGTACAATGGTCTTTCCCGACTGTTCGGTATGGCATTCAACATTGACTACTCCGTTTGCGTTATTGTAATGGCGATCCTCACCGGTGTCTATGTGACCGCCGGCGGATACATGGCGACAGCCATCAATGACTTTATCCAGGGCATGATCATGCTGTTCGGCATCGTGGCTGTCATCGCCGCAGTGCTGGCGAGCCAGGGCGGATTCCTGGCGGCACTGGAGGGCCTGGCAAAGGTCTCTGATCCCGCAGTATCGGAAACGCCCGGTATCTTCGCATCGTTCTTCGGACCGGATCCCCTGAACCTGCTCGGAGTCGTGATCCTTACTTCCCTGGGCACCTGGGGACTGCCGCAGATGGTACAGAAGTTCTATGCGATCCGCAATGAGCGCGCGGTCTACACCGGCACCATCATTTCCACTTTCTTTGCGCTGGTAGTGGCAGGCGGCTGTTATTTCCTGGGCGGTTTCGGCAGACTGTTCTCTGACCGAATCGATGTTGCAGCCAACGGCTTCGACTCTATCATCCCGGCGATGCTGTCCGGTCTGCCGGATATCCTGATCGCTGTGGTCGTCGTCCTGGTGCTTTCCGCATCCATGTCCACGCTCTCTTCCCTGGTGCTGGCTTCCAGCTCTACGCTGGTGCTCGATTTCCTGAAGGGCAATATCGTAAAGGAAATGGACGAGAAAAAGCAGGTACGTCTGATGCGCGGACTGATCGTAGTCTTCATTGCCATTTCGGTCGTGATCGCCATTGTGCAGTACAAGTCCAGCGTCACTTTCATCGCACAGCTGATGGGCGTTTCATGGGGAGCACTGGCAGGCGCATTCCTCGCGCCGTTCCTGTATGGCCTGTACTGGAAAAAAACGACCAGGGCAGCCTGCTGGGTAAGCTTCATTTTTTCGACGGTATTCATGCTTGCCAACATGCTTGCCAGAGGGAGCTTTCCTGCACTGCTGCAGTCTCCGATCAATGCGGGTGCATTCTGCATGCTTTTCGGACTTGTGATCGTACCGATCGTCTCCATGTGTACGCCGAAGCCGGATGCGCAGCTGGTGGATGATGCGTTTGCCTGCTATGATATCAATGTCCTGGTACCGCAGTCCGAAGCTCTTGGACGCCGTCAGGACTGGAAGTAAGAAAAATGGTCATCGATTTTCATACACATACATTTCCTGAAAAAATAGCGGAGCGGGCAGTTTGTTCGCTCCGCTCTAAAAGTCATACGGTATCCTTTTCGGACGGTACGGCAGCAGGGCTTCTGGTCCGCAACAATGAAGCCGGGATCGATCTTGCGGTGATCCTGCCGGTTGCAACGGCACCCGAGCAGGTGTATCATGTCAATAACAGGGCCGCAGAACAGAACCGGACTTGGGAAGAGAGAGGGACAGTGTCAAAGCTGCTTTCTTTTGCCGGTATCCATCCGGGAATGGAAGATGCTTCCGGAGAACTCCGGAGAGCCAAAAAACACGGTTTCAAAGGCGTCAAGATCCACCCGGTCTACCAGGGCGCGGATATTGACAGCCTGCCGTTTCTCAGGATCCTGGATGTCTGTGCAGAGCTGGAGCTCATCGTTGTGACCCATGCCGGCTGGGATATCGGTTTTCCCGGTGTCAGAGGCTGCATGCCGGACCAGATCCGCAGGGCAGTACGGACTGTGGATCCTGAAGGAAAGAGCCTGAAGCTGGTAGCTGCCCACATGGGAGGCTGGCGCAGCTGGGAGGAGGTCCCGGAAATGCTTGCGGATACGGGTGTGTATCTCGATACTTCGTTTGCGACCGGGCACTTCTATCCGCTGGAAGACGGGTATTATGACGGAAAAGGAACTGCCATGCTGGATGTGGATGGTTTTATGACATTGTACCGCGCCTTTGGGCCGAAGCGGATCCTTTTCGGAACAGATAACCCCTGGAGCGACGCCGCAGAGAGTCTCGACTTTATCCGTATGCTGCCGGTCCCCGCGGAAGAGAAGGCCATGCTCCTCGGGGAAAATGCAGCGGCACTTCTGGGAATTACAAAGGAGAATGCAGGTGTACCATTTTTACAGTGAAGATCTTGCGCAAAAATCGATCGGCGAGCTGCTTGCGCTTTTGGAAGCAGGGAGCCTGAGTTCGGAAGAGCTGGTCTGGGCATATGCGGAGCGGATCGCAGCACTGGACCAGGCGGAAGGCGGACCACAGCTGCATGCTGTGCGTGAGCTGAATCCGGATGCCTTCCGGATCGCCAGGGAACGTGACTGGGAACGGCGTACCGGAAAGATCCGCGGATCTCTGCATGGCATCCCGATCCTGCTGAAGGACACGATCGATACGGGCGATATGACCCATACGACCTGCGGTTCCATGAGTATGCGGGATCACAGGGCTTTGGAGGATGCATTTATCGTCAGGCGTCTGAGGGAAGCCGGAGCCATCATCCTCGGGAAGAATTACTGCTCCGAGTTTTGCGGGTACAGTTCTCTTGACGCGCCCAACGGCTACAGCAGCCTGCTGAACGGTTCGCCGCGCAATCCCTTTGGACCGGGAAGACTGAAGCCCGGAGGATCGTCGGGAGGAAGCGCGATCTCTGTGGCAGCGGATATGACCGCAGCTTCGATCGGGACCGATACGGCGGGGTCGATCTTTGAACCGGCTTATCTCAACGGCGTTGTAGGATACAAACCGACGGTCGGTCTTACCAGCCGGAGCGGGATCCTGCCGGTCGCGATGTGCCAGGATGCCGCCGGCCCTATCACGCGGACAGTAGAGGATGCTGCCAGGATCGCGGATGTCATGATCGGAAGAGACGAAGCGGATCCGGATACGATCCGGGCTGAAGCCTTTGCGGAAGGCAGCTTTCTGGACGGTCTCGAAGATGAGAGCCTTAACGGAAAACGCATCGGCATCGTAAAGGAAGGGTATTATCCCTCCATGAGCGGTACGGCCAGACTGCTGACGGAACAGGCGATGGACCGTCTGCGCCTTGCAGGCGCGCGGATCGTGGAGATCGAAGGTTTCCTGCCGGCCCGGATCCTCGCCGCACCCAATCAACATCCGGAGCGGCTCAGCAATGAGGTCATGGATCGCGCTTTTAAGGTACGCTTTGACTATTATCTGGCATCACAGAAGGACCTTCCTTTTTCCTGCCTTGAGGAGCTGCTTTCCTGGAACCGGCAGCACCCGGAAAACATTCCGATCGGACAGAGCTATCTTGAACTGGTTGCGGGTTACGGTGACCAGGCTATGATGGCACCCGGATTCACTGCCGCAAGAATGAATGATCTTGATATCTGCGGCACGCGCGGCATATGGGGCACAATGGACCATTACCGCCTGGACGCTCTGGTCCTGCCGGGCCTTGAGGCACAGGGGATCGCTGCCACTGCGGGAAACCCGACGATCACCATCCCCGCCGGATATATGAAAGAGACAGGTCCCGTCGGAATTACCCTGGTGGGAGACCTGATGGGCGACCGCGAACTTCTGCGCATTGCCCGTGCCTGTGAAAAAGTTTTGCCCGCACGACCTGTTCCGGAACTGCAATAATAAGGACTTCATAGTATCAGATCACGAAAACGCCCCGGGCAGGGGCGTTTTTGCTTTCCGGTCCTGTTCCAAACTGCGGAAACTGTGATATGATAACACTATAAAACGACGAGAAACGCGGAGGAACAGCATCGATGAACCCTGAAAAAAAGCAGTACAGGATCAGCCTGGTCGTCTATGGAACAGACCTGGATCCGGACGCGCTGCGGTATTTTATCCCACTGACGATTCCCGTGGAAAGTCTGTCCGTGGAAGGAGATGCTTCACATGCTTTTGTGAGCTGTGTGACGGCTGAGCCCTGGCATGTGATGGAGTACTGTTCGACGGTGGGCGATATGGACGAGATCGCGATCAGCAGGGAATCATGAGACCCGGCCTGTCGAAAACCAGTGGTGTGATCAAAGGAGTGCTGGCCGCCATGTTCTGGGGATTCAACGGGGCGGTCACCCAGTATATCTTCAGCCATTACGCCATAACCTCCTATCAGATCGCCTGTATCCGCATGATCTCGGCAGGACTTGTACTTCTGCTGTTTTTATTCCTGCGGGAAGGGCGGCAGGCTGCCGGTATCCTGCGGGATCGCGCCGGGCGGAAGTACCTGCTGATGTTTTCGGTCTTCGGGCTGGTTTTCAACCAGACCTGCTATTTCAATGCGATCCGTTATTCGGATGCCGGGACGGCGACCGTCATGCAGAGCATGAGCACGCTGGTGATACTCCTGTTTACCTGTGTCGTAGAAAAGAGGATACCTCCGAAACTGCAGATGGGAGCAGTATGTCTGGCTCTGTTTGGCGTCTATCTGGTCTCCACGGAGTCGGGCAGGGGACTGGCGCTGACTCCGCTGGGGCTTGTCTGGGGGCTTCTTCTGGCAATAGCAGCGGCCGCCTATATACTGCTTTCCAGACCGATCGTAAGACGGTGGAGCAGTATGGCAGCTGTCGGCTATGGCATGCTGATCGGCGGGATCATATTTTCTGCCGCGATCCGGCCATGGCATGATTTTCCCGCGGTGGATGCGCGGTTTCTTATATTGTTTGCTTACCATGTTCTGTTCGGAACGGTGGCAGCATTTTCACTGTTCTTGAGTTGTATCAATGACATCGGGCCGGTCAGCGGCAACCTGATCGGCAACATTGAACCATTGACTGCATCCGTTGTGGCGGCAGCCCTTTTGCATACAGCTTTTACAGTCAGGGACATTACGGGTTTCCTCTGCATCATGAGCGCCGTGATCATCGTGCAGCTTACCGTATGATATATTCCCGGAACATTATCGTCCTGCATGTCATCAGGCAGGGACTAAGTCTCACAGGAGGTGAACAGATATGTCGATCGTGGCATCATTCATGGTACCGCATCCGCCGATGATCGTACCTGCGGTCGGGAAAGGCAGCGAAGCTGAAATTACTGCTACCACCCATGCTTATGAGCAGGTGGCGGATGAGATCGCGGCTCTAAAGCCGGAGACGATCATTATTTCCAGTCCTCATTCTGTCATGTATGCGGACTATTTTCACATTTCCCCGGGGAAAGGCGCGAAGGGATCGTTCCGACAGTTTCGTGCGCCGGAGGTCTCATTTTCGGAAACATATGATACAGAATTGGTGTCGCAGCTGGAAAACCTCGCCCGGACAGAAGGCTTGCCTGCAGGGACACTGGGAGAGCGGGACTCTTCGCTGGACCATGGTACTATGGTGCCGCTGTACTTTATCCGGCAAAAGTATTCCGAAGGGAAGATCGTACGCATCGGCCTTTCCGGACTTCCTTTGACGGATCACTACCGCCTTGGCCGGCTGGTCCGTGAGGCGGCGGAAAGGCTCGGGAGACGCGCGGTCTATGTCGCAAGCGGAGACCTCTCCCATAAACTGCAGTCATACGGACCCTATGGATATACTGAGGAGGGACCGCAGTATGACCGCCGTATCATGGATGTCTGCGGCAGGGCGGCATTCGGAGAGATGTTTGGCTTTTCCGAAAGCTTCTGTGAAAAAGCCGCTGAGTGCGGCCATCGTTCCTTTGTGATCATGGCGGGTGTCTGGGACGGGATACGGGTGAAAGCGACGGCGCTTTCCCATGAAGACGTGACCGGTGTCGGATACGGGATCTGTTCTTTCTATCCGGAGGGTCCGGATGAGAGCAGGCATTTCCTGGATCTATATCTTGCGGAGCAGGAACAGATGCTGACGGCGCAGAAGGATGCAGCTGATGCCTATGTGCGTCTGGCCCGTTCCACTGTCGAGAGCTTCGTAATTCACCGGAAGATCCCGAAGCTTCCAAAAGACCTTCCCGCGGAGCTGCTGCACACACAGGCGGGCGCCTTTGTGTCGATCCATGAGCATGGAAGACTACGCGGGTGTATCGGTACCTTTCTGCCCACTGCGGGCTGCCTGGGGGAGGAGATCATTCAGAATGCTGTCAGCGCCTGTTCAAGAGATCCTCGCTTTGATCCGGTTACAAAGGATGAACTGAAATATCTGGAGATCAATGTTGACGTTTTAAGCGCGCCGGAACCGATCGATTCGCCGGCACAGCTGGATGTCAGAAAATACGGTGTGATCGTAACCGCCGGGAGCCGCAGAGGACTTTTGCTGCCCGATCTGGACGGCGTGGATACCGTGGAGCAGCAGATCGATATTGCCCGGCGGAAAGCGGGGATCGGGAAGCAGGAAAAGATCAGTCTGCAGCGGTTTGAAGTAGTGCGGCATAAATAAGAAAGGAACTGTAATGGCTCAGTGTGAGGTGTGCTTCCGGCACTGTAAAATAGAAGAAGGCGCGCGCGGATTCTGCGGCGTCCGTACCGTACGGGACGGGATCGTCACTGCGGCAAATTACGGCCGCATCACCTCGCTTGCCCTCGATCCGATCGAGAAAAAGCCTCTCTATCATTTTCATCCCGGAAGCCGGATCCTGTCTGTCGGAAGTTATGGCTGCAATCTCCGCTGTCCCTTCTGTCAGAACTATGAGATCTCCTGGTCGGAACAGGCTTACCGTTTAGAAAAAACGGCGGAATACGCCTCTCCGGAGCAGCTTGCAGAGACGGCTGCCTATTATCGGAAGAGCGGCAATATCGGTGTCGCCTTTACCTATAATGAACCGCTTGTCGGATATGAGTATGTACGGGACACCGCTAAGCTCATACACGAGCGGGGTATGGTCAATGTGCTCGTGAGCAACGGCACGGCATCGATCCCTGTGCTGGAAGAACTGATGCCTCATATAGATGCGATGAACATCGATCTCAAGGGGTTTACGGACCGGTATTACCGGGATGTGCTTGGGGGTGATCGCCAGATGGTGATGGATTTCATAGAAAGGGCAGTACAGCTTTGTCATGTTGAACTGACCATGCTGATCGTCCCGGGAGAAAATGACACGGAAGAAGAGATGAGGGCACTGAGCGCCTGGGTCGCCGGGTTACGGGACAGATCGGGCGAAATGATCGGAACGCAGATCCCCCTGCACGTTTCCCGTTTCTTCCCGCGTTTTCATATGACAGACCGGGACGCGACCCCGGTGAGGACAGTGTACCGCCTTGCAGAGATCGCAGGAGAAAAGTTGAAATATGTTTATACCGGCAACTGTTGAAGCTGAAAGCCACCGGTATTTAAAAAACTTCATCACGATATGCGAAAGCTGCCGGATCATTCCGGCAGCTTTATTGTCTGCGGAAGTTCGTTCAAAAGATGTTCTGCAAACTGCCGATGTCCTTCTTCTGAAAAATGCACCCCGTCGAAGGCAAAATCGATCTCCCAGGACGAAGCGTCTATCAGGGGTATACCGAAGCTTTCGGCCAGTCTAGAGTATCTCTCAGCCATTGCGCTGTTCTCGGAAGCGAACTGCTGAAGCACCGGATCCGACGTCTCTTCGGGACAGACCGCGGGCGGCGCGATCAACGCGATCCCGGGCCGTGCGGCTCTTTTCAGGACCCGGCGCAGAAAGGCCTCCATACGCTCGGCCGCGATCCCGGCGTCCGGCGGCATTTCCACAAAGAGATCATTGGTACCAAGCATCACGAAAAATACATCCTCCGGTGACATGCGATCCATCAGAAAATCGATATGGCGGAATTCATAATCCGAATGCGGCACCTGCCGTCCGTTGAGGCCCTGGTTGATCACATCGTACCGATCGCCGAGTGCTTCTGAAACAAGGCTTGTCCAGACTGTTTCCTCCGGGTAACGCTCCCCGATATAGCTCCTCGGATCATATCCCCAGGTATTTGAATCTCCATAGAACAATAGCTTTCTTCGCATCATACATCCCCCGTTGATCTGAAACTGCGGTAAAACAGATCTCTCCCGAATTATGATAACACGGATCGGGATACCTGTTTACTGTCTTTTTTATTATGGTTGAGTGTCGGAATGTAAAAGAACATAGACATGCAAGAATACAATAGCTTTTAATCTATGTATTTATGTATAATGAAAATGTGGAACTATTTAGGTGTGCGGGATCCCGGAAAAGCCTGAAGCGAATGCGGGATCCGGATGATTTCAGAAAGGAGCGATAACTGTTCTATGAGAAAGAGTATTGTTTACGGAATGGCAGCCCTTATGATGCTTGCCGTGACAGCATGTTCTCCTGGCATCACACTGGCGGAAACGAAAGCCGCAGATCCGGCAGCGCTGGAAACTGTTCAGGAAACGAAAGCTCCGAAGCAGGAAGCCGCTTCCAAGAAGGAAGAGGCAAAACCTGCGGAAACAAAAGCAGCAGACACAAAGGCAACGGAAACAAAAGCTGCGGAACCGGCAGAAGAAGAGCTCCCATTCCCGGTATTTGATTTAAAGCCGACGTACGAGGATATCGTGGTCGCCGAGGTAGATACCGAGATCACGGGTGAAGGTACTTCCCGTGAATTGAGAATGAATATCTATAGTCCGAAGGGTGCCAAAAAGGCAACGCCTGCCGTTATCTATGTCCACGGCGGAAAATGGAGCACCGGTGATTATACCTGCGCCAGCCTGATGGACGGAAAGAAAGAAAACGGGACCTTCCTTGCATGCATGAATATGCTGAATTACGGCTGCAGTGTCGTGACGGCAGATTACAGGCTGAGCCAGGAAGCATCCTATCCCGCTATGATCTGGGACCTGAAGGGACAGATCCGCTTCCTCAGAGCTCACGCGGACGAGTATAAGATCGATCCCGACAGGATCATCGTCTGGGGCGAGTCTGCGGGCGGACAGCTCGTCAATATCCTCGGAACGACCGACGGGATCGAAGAGCTTGAAGGAGATGTCGGCGGCAATCTGGAGTTTTCTTCCAAGCCGACCGCCGTCGTGGATTACTTTGGAATGACCGAGATCCTGCAGCTTGCGCCCGATCAGTATGTGCGTCCTTATGTACAGGGATTCCAGTCCCTTTATGACACAAACGATGCGCAGGCAGCGACACGTGCCCAGCTGCTCGGTTTTGGAGGAGAAGTTGAAGGCGAAGGAAATGCCTATCTGCGCGGTGAGCTCGGCAATCCTTCCAACCCGTATGAGAACCCGGAGATCCCGGAGTATGACCAGGAAGCGCTGCACAGGGCATATCTTGCCTCTGCCCTGAACTTTGTAAGCCCGGATGACTGCCCGTTCTTTATCTGCCAGGGCGGTATGGACTTCCGTGTTGCCATGGTACAGAGCGAACGCCTGTTTGATGCCCTGACGAAGGCCGGTGTAGAGACGTACATGTTCACCAGCACCCTTCAGTCCCATGGCAACCAGGGACCGTTTGCCGACGATGCGGCTGCACGCTTCGTGTGCAACCAGTTCGGACTCGAAGAGCCTTCATTATATTGATCAAGGAGGTAAGATAAGATGAAAAAAGCAATATCTGTTATACTCAGTGTGGCTCTTGTGCTTGGAATGTCGATCTGCTCCTTGGCAGAATATAAGCCCCTGGAAGGCACGCATTTTGAGAAAGAGCCGACTTTTGCGGACGTTGTCGTTGACACGGTGGAAACAGAGCTTGCCGGTGAGGGAACCGAGAGAGAGCTCAGAATGAATATCTACAGCCCGGAAAAGACAAAGGGACCGAGTCCTGTTATCGTTTATGTGCATGGCGGCGCCTGGAATTCCGGCGATTATACCTGCGAGAACCTGATGGAAAAGGACACCGGGACCAATGATCCCTTCTTTGCCTGCATGCGTGCGCTGGACATGGGGATCACCGTCGTGACCGCTGACTACAGGCTTACGACAGAAGCTCTTTATCCGGCAATGGTATGGGATCTGAAGGGACAGATCCGTTATCTCAGAGCTCATGCAAAGGAGTTCAACATCGATCCCGATAAGATCATCGTCTGGGGCCAGAGTGCCGGCGCACACCTTTGCAATATCCTTGGCACAACGGATGGTGTGGAAGAACTGGAAGGCGAAGTAGGCGGGAATCTGGATTTCTCCTCCAAGCCGCTGGCTGTCGTAGACTACTATGGCATGACGGATATCCTGGATCTTGCTCCCGACCAGTACATGCGTCCCCATATCATCGATCCTGCCGAAATGTATAAGCAGGCGGATGATCCGACTTCCTCGAGGTCAGCCCTGATCGGATACACCGGGGAAGACCAGGGCCTTTATAATCTCCGGGCACAGATGGGCAACCCCGGCAGCCCCTATGTCAATCCTGATGCGGACGAAGAGACACAGGCAGCCCTGCACAGAGCATATCTGGCCTGCCCGCTGAATTTTGTGGATAAGAACGATGTGCCTTTCGTCATCCTCTATGGAGGCAAGGACCACAGGGTCGCTCCCGTTCAGAGCTATGATCTGTTTGAGGCACTGACAAAGTACGGCGTAGAAGCGTATATGTTCGGTACTTCCTCGACGACCCATGGCAACCAGGGTGAATTTGCAGCCAACTGTGCGCTCCGTTTTGTGAAGGACCAGTTCGCGAAGTAAGTCAGGTCTACAGGAATGCATTTAATGTACTTTGAATAACGGGACCTGTTTGTTATAATGTTCATGTAGTTATTATAAAACCATCACATTATGAAAGGTGGCACAAATGAAGAAAATGAAAGTATTTGCAGCTCTGCTGGCAGCTGCGGCAATGGTGGTCGGAGCTTCCCTTACCGCAATGGCAGCAGACGGTGTTTCTCTGGCGAGCCTGTCCATCACGACAGCAGTACAGGACGGAAGAAATATCATGTTCAATCCCGATGTAACTGATTATTCATATAACGTACAGTCTGACTGCTACGGTGTGAAGATCATGGCAGTGGCCCCGCTTGGCGCAACGATTACGATCAACGGAGAAGAAGCGACTTCCGGCATGCCGAAGATCGTTAAGATCGATGACACGATGCCGAGCTATGACATCGTACTGGAGACCGCGATCCCGATCACCGTTACGAAAGGCGATGCAAGCAAGACCTATACCATCAACGTGATCAGGGATTGCGATACCTGGGTCTACAACCTGTTCAAAGCCGGTGAGTATTTCGATGCCGCAAACAACGTCAACATTCCTTATCAGCTCTATATCCCGTCCAACTATGATCCTTCAAAGCAGTATCCGATCGTATTCGCGCTGCATGGATCGGGACAGAGGACCCAGTCCGTCGACATGGTACTGAAGAGATACCAGATGGCTACTGTTTGGGCTAAGGATTCCGAGGCGGGCAGGAACCAGTGCATCGTCCTGGCTCCGCAGTGCAAGATGGATTCTTCCGTCACGGCCTCCGATAACTGGACCACGCTGATGGGTTACCGCAACGGCACCGCTCCTGATCCCTATACTCCCATGAAGTATCTTGAAGGCGCTTATAACCTGCTTCTCAAGACCATGGGTGAGTATTCCGTGGATCCGTCCAGAGTCTATATGACCGGCCTTTCTTCCGGCGGTTTCGGTACCTATGCGCTCGCGATCGAGCATCCTGAGACTTTCGCGGCGATCGCTCCCGATGCCGGCGGTGCTGATCCGGCAAAGGTCAGTGCCCTGAAGGGTATTCCGATGTGGATCTTCCACGCGGCAGATGACCCGCAGGTGAAGCCGAACGAGTATTACTATCCGACGCTGGCAGCCCTCAACGCGGCAGGCGTCAGCTACAGGACCACTCTGTATGCGCCGGGCACTGTATTCGGTACCTCCGCGCACTTCTCCTGGGTGCCGATGTATGCGGACCAGGGCTTCAGAGACTGGCTGTTCCAGCAGAAGAAGTGATCCGTTTTAGATGAATTGTTTTGCCTCCCTTTCGGGAGTGAAGAGAGCAGGCCGTACCGGTTATCCGGGCGGCTTGTTCTCTTTTTACACTTTGTGGTATAATGGCGCGGGGGTATGTGCCATGTTTTTTATGATCGGTGTGACCAACGGAAAAAAGGACCTTGATTACAGGCAGCCGGCGACATGCGGAGCCTGCGGAAGGTATGGCGCCTATGAAG
>JAEEGL017210607.1_pt1 | contig 13393 bp, 10 predicted proteins | sample 9134231 | NCBI WGS metagenome assembly JAEEGL01 (sample SAMN16246548, study PRJNA631951) | gut metagenome | biome: gut microbiome; feature: rumen; material: fiber-attached | host: Bos | place: Iran: Karaj | collected 2018-10 | reverse complement strand
TCTTTCAGGGCTGTGGTTGCCTGTAAATCCATCAACTTCGATCTTATGTCTGAAGCCGAACGTGAAGCGGTTGAATATTCTTATCAAAACTTCTTAAACTCCTTAAATTTCACAATTCAAATATTAGTTCGCTCTCAACGCGTAGATATTGGGCCATACCTTGATCGCCTCACTGAACTTCGCCGCAACAATGACAATATGCTTCTCGGCATTCTTATGGATGATTACATCGACTTCATCGATGAACTTTCTCAAGAAGCAAACATCATGGATAAGTCATTCTTCATCGTCATTCCATACTACACTTCATCTGAAGCTGAAAAAGCTGTTACTCAAACTAAGAACTTCTTTAAGTCATTCAGTAACGCTAAAGGACCGACTGTTACACGCATCGACCGCGCCACTTATGATAAAGCCGTTACGGAAATCAACAACCGCGTCGAAGCCGTCATATCTGGTCTTTTCCAAATCGGTATTCATTCTGTCCGCTTAAATACTAAGGAACTTGGTCAGCTTTACTATAACTTTAATAATCCAGATACCGCCGTCCGCGAACCGCTCGGCGACTTTAATAAACTTGCGCACTTATATGTTAAAAAAGGTGAGCCTGGTACGGAAGGGAGTCAAAAATAATGGCAAAGAAAAAACAACTCAGCGCCGCCGACGTCGCCGCGCAAGCACAACTTCAAGAAGAAGTTGAAATTCAAAAAGCGTTTGAAACCGGCATCACTACACTCCGTGATCTTATTTCGCCATCCAGCATCGAAATTCACTCCGATTATTTCCGCCTTGGTACTAAATATGGTCGCACTATTTACGTCTACGGCTATCCCCGTATGCTTTATACTGGCTGGCTCAGCTCTATTATTAATATCGACGAAGTTATTGATGTCTCCATGTATATTTATCCAGTCGATACTGGCGTCATTATGAAAAACCTTACCAAAAAGGTTACCCAGCTCGAAGCTAGCATGAATATCAATAGCGAAAAAGGTAAAGTTCGCGACCCGGAGCTTGAGGCCGCCATCTCCGATGCCGAAGATCTTCGCGATCAGCTCCAAGTTGGTGCCGAAAAGTTCTTCCGCTACGGCCTCTATGTAACCATCTATGCTGACTCTCTCGATGAGCTTCAGTTTGTCCAGCATAAAATTGAAAATATCTTTGGTCAACAAATGGTCTTTAGTAAGGTTGCTAGCTCCCAACAAGAGCAGGGCATGAATAGTACCATGCCTCAGTGCTCCGACCAACTCCAGATTCGCCGCAACATGAACACTGGCGCCATTTCCACTAGCTTCCCATTCACGTCTGCCGACCTTACTCAGGAAAAAGGTATTCTTTATGGTGTTAATATGCATAATAATGGTCTTGTCATCTTCGACCGGTTCACGCTTGAAAATGCCAACATGGTCGTCTTCGCCAAGTCTGGTGCTGGTAAGTCATTTACCGTCAAACTAGAAGCCTTACGCTCTATGATGGTTGGCACTGAAATTCTCATTATCGACCCAGAAAACGAGTATCAAAAGCTTTGTGACGCTGTAGGTGGCGCCTACGTCCGCTTAAGTCTTAATTCTGATGTTCGCATTAATCCATTCGACCTTCCTAAAGTCGTTGACGCCGAAGATGCTAATGATGCACTTCGCGCCAATCTTGTCACACTCCATGGTCTCTTCCGTCTTATGCTTGGTAATGGCGCCGGTCTTTCTCCGACCGAAGAAGCCGACCTCGATCAGGCCTTGATCGATACTTATGCTCGTGCTGGTATTACTAACGACCCATTAACCCACACCGCTATTCCGCCAACAATCATGAACTTATTCGATACTTTACTTCATATGGGCGGTTCTGGTCCAAGTCTTGCTCAGCGTCTCCGTAAATATACCACTGGTAGCTTCGCTGGCATCTTCTCACAACAATCAAACATCGACATTAATAACCAAATGGCCGTCTTCAATATTCGCGACCTCGAAGACGAACTTCGCCCAGTCGCTATGTATATTGTTCTGTCGCACATCTGGAACATCGTTCGCGCCCAGCAAAAACGTCGTCTCCTCCTTGTAGATGAGGCCTGGCAGCTCATGAAATATGAAGACTCCGCCAACTTCCTCTTTAGCCTCGCTAAGCGCGCTCGTAAATATTATCTTGGTCTTACGACTATTACGCAGGACGTTGAAGACTTCATGTCATCCAAAATGGGTCGCGCTATCGTCGCAAACTCATCTATGCAGCTTCTCTTAAAGCAGTCCGCTTCCGCTGTCGACGTACTCTCTGATGTCTTCAAACTTACCGACGAGGAGCGCAAGCGTCTTTCTAGCTTCCCAGTCGGGCAAGGTCTATTCTTCGCCGGCCAAAACCACGTCCATATTCAAATTGTCGCTTCCGACACTGAAGAAGATCTCATTACGACCAACCCAATTGAAGCTAAAAAATAGCACATTTTCTACTCGCCTTTATTCGACATTTTTATCAAAATGTTGTAAAATATAATTATCTATGGTCTCCACACCGTATAAAAAACGTTATCGTAGAAAACACGATCCGTATAATGCTATGGGGGAGGCGGAAATCCGCCCATCAAACATCCCCAAACAACAACTTTCTGATGCCGAAAAAACCGCCACCAGTATGCCAAAAGACAATTTCGACCCCGAAAATCCATATTATACCGGACGAAATAACCGTGAAAGTAATTCTGACACCCTTCGCCGACATGAGCGTAATCAGCGTAGTAATTCGATCATATCTGCTTCGCAGTCTAATTTCCGCAATTCCGTTCAAGGGCGCAATAACACCCAAAAAGATAAAAAAAGTAAGGGTAACTTCTTTAAAAAAATTGGTCCAATCGGCGCAATTACTGGAATTCTATTTGGCGGCGGACTCTTTTTCTACGCCACCCAATCTATGCTAGCCCCTCATCTTTCCGCACTATATACTCAGGCAACGGATCTTCAATATACTTCATACAACATGCGTAATACGCGCATTATGTCTTACATGATTGACGGCGGTAGCCAAATTAAGATCAGTAATTTTACTAAAAAATATACTTTTTTCACCCCCTACTTACAAGGGCGTCTTACGAAAAACGGTATAGAGGTTGGGCATCTCAATTCCGACGGCGTTTTCGAAGATGGGCAAGCACTCCTGGGCGGCAAGACGGTACTAAAATATGGCGATAAAATAATCGACGCAAATCATTTTCAAGACGAATTCGCTTCTAATGCTAATTTCCGCGACGCTTACTATAATGCCAAACGCGGTCGCATTGCCGGTTTCTTTGATAAATCGTCCGAATCGTACTATAAAAAGAAAGGTGCAACACGCGATATCTTTGATGAATATAAATCTACCGGTGACGAAGAAACTGACATGGAAAACTTCAAAGAAACCGTTTCCGATCGTGTAGTAGGAAGCGATGGTTCTATCAATACTGTTCATACCGAAAAAGACGAAGAGACCGGCGAAGACTCTATTCGCGAAAACGGCGAAGATATTTCCACTAGAAATGTCGACGGCGCCACGCCAGAAACAAAAGCGCGCGCCATGGTTAATAATATTGCCGGAAAAGTCTCGGCAGTTGGCGTACCGGTCTGTTCCGCTTTACGTATCGCTAATATTGCCGCCGTCGCCGTATCATCTTATCAAATATATCAGTCAATGGCATATTTCTTAAGTTTTATGGAACCGGTCAGCAAAATGATGGCAGGAGAGGGGGATGCATCAGGTATTAATGAAACCTTAAATTTCATGACCCAACAAACAACTAGCAATATTTCATATGTCGGAGATGATGGTCAAACTACTACTAAAACTCTCACTGGATCAATGTTAGAATCCTCCGGTTCTAAACTCATTATGGGAAACACCGTTTCATCAGAATCTGCCGTCCAACCATTCTCCTTCGACAACATTACAAAAGCAGCGACTCGCATTGCGATAAGCATGGGCGCCACTACAACAGTTTGCTCTGGTATTCAAGCCGCTTCCGCAATCGTTTCATTAGCTTCGAATGCTATACCTGGAGGTAAATTAGCTACTTTCGTAATTGGCGCAATCGCTCAAACTGTTGGCGGCATTGTCATTACTGGCATTGTAGCCGCTATTGTAAACGCTATCGTGCCATACGTAGCAAAGATATTCGCTAGTAACGTCTTCGAAACTTACACTGGCATACCAGCCGGAGAGTTATTCTCTCAAGGAGCCGCGGCGGCAAACTTTTCTCTCGCATCTCAAAGTAGTGCCTATATGCCATCCTCAGAAGATGCCATAAAAACCCAGAATAAGCATACCAGCCGCGCCATCGCTCAAGAAGCTGAAGTTGATCGGCTTCATCACAGTCCATTAGATACCTCAAGCCCAAACACATTTCTTGGCTCAATTATGGCAAAATTTTCATATTCTTCATTTTCAAATCCACTCACAAACGGCTTAGCTAATGTTGCTCACGTAGTTGGTAATTCAACTCAATCACTATTGTCAACAGCTAGCGCAACAACAGAAGACGCGAATCTCGAAATCGATTATACAACCCAATATTCAGAGTGTAATAATCTCAAAGGCACCATGTGCGATATATATGGTTATCCAATTCCAAGTTCCGATTATTCAACCATCGACATCAAGCCAGACGATCCAACATATCAAGCAGTCGTTTCTCCAAATCTAGATGAGAATGGCGACATAAAAGATAATTCCGAATTAGCTAAATTTGTTAATTTCTGCGTTAATCGCGAATCCCCATGGGGAGTCACTGATGCGAATATTCTTAATGCTCTCCAAACCGACGGCGGCATCGTAGTAAATAACCTGCCAATCATTAATGATATTATTGATATCGTAAACGCAGTCGAAGATGTTACTAATCAAAAATGGGCTACCGGCGAAAATTGTATTAACTCAAGTGACAATCCGCGTTGGGATTCCGAGTTTAAATACTATCAACGCTATATTGAAGATATGCGCATTATTTACGGGATGGACGATCCACAGTCTAGCGAAACTAATCCAGTTATAGCATATCAGGAACGTTACGAAGCTGCCCATCCAATCGATCGTAGCTTTAAAGGAACTTTATCTCGCATCTCCGGACTTAGTATGGATGACGTTGCATTCTTATTAGAATATGTAGACTATTCCACTCAAATTGCCAATTACGATCCTTCCACTCGTAAAAAATTCGGCGATAGCGAAAAACCTGAAGTTAAAGTAAGTTTTACCAAAACCACTACGCCATCCATCAATATCCTGTCTCTTATTTCTGAACCCATCTTCATCGACCGAAGGAATTATACCGTATGAAAAAGTTAGTTAAATTCTTTAGACATACCTTTTTTATATTAGTAGCCATTATAATAACTACTCCAACATACGCCGCTCTTCCTAGTGATGACGTTTTAGATATGTACAACAAAAACGGCATCTACTATTACAATCCAGGAGGAAACGAAGATAATTGCAATACTAGCTCAACCACTCTTTCGGGTGATGAAACTGCTGAAAAGATCTGGAATTTCTTTATTCAACAAGGCTTTAATGACGCGCAAGTAGCCGGTCTCCTTGGCAACGGCATGGCAGAATCCGGTCTCAGCCCAACTCGCGCAAGTAATAGCTCTTATTTTGGCTTATTTCAATGGGGCGGTGGTCGAAAAGATGCTTTATTTAAAAAATTTCAAGAAGCCGGATTGATAGAATATACTTCATCAGAATATTGGGGAGCGAATGCCGATAAAAAAATACCCCAAGACGACTTCGATAAAATCCTTCAAATCGAACTCGAATATACTATGGAGGAAAAAGATCTAAATTGGCAAGAAGAACTCAAAAAAGCCAATACTCCAGAGTTAGCTGCGGAAATTTTCTTAACATTATTTGAACGAGCCATCGGAGGCAATCAAGAAATTCTTTATTACGCTCCATATGCTGGTAGATTATATCAAGGCACTAAAGCGCGTCGTGATTACGCCAAAGAATTCTACGATAAATATGCCGGTAAAGGCATCCAGAGTACGGGTAGCGTAAACGGCAACGCAGAAAATGGCAAAAATATGACTATCATCGGCGACTCAATTACAGTCGGATCCAAAGAAGCTCTCGTAAAAAAGTTTTCAGATATTTCTGAATCAAATATTGACGGTCGCGTCAGTCGTCCTTGGGAAGAAGGCAATACTATTGCAAAGTCAATGTCTTTAAACGATATTGTTGTTTTCGCACTTGGAACCAATTCGGCTAGACTCACGAAAGCACAGATTGAAGAAACCATTTCTATTATTGGCGCCGGTCATACGATCGTATTTGTTACAAACTATGACGGAAACAAACAAGACCAATTCACCTCAAACAATAATCTTTTCAAAGAGTTCGCTAAATCTAATTCAAATATTCTAATCGCCGACTGGGCGGAAACGGTCGCTCAAAACCCAGAAACATATCTTTATGATGACAAAGTTCATCCAAATTCCGCTGGCGCAGAATTATTTGCAGAAACTATTTGGAAAGCCATCAACGCCAATACTAACGAAAACGGTTGCAGTATAAATGGCGAATTTCAAGCACTAGTTCTCAGTTATGCCTGGCCAGATTTTCATGCCGCACCCTGGCACGATCGTATGCCAGCCTACGCCGAAGCAGTTACCCAGTCTATCAGTGAAGGACGCTACGTTGGCGGTTCTGTGGCTGGCGTTCCCGGTATCGACTGTGGCGGTTTCGTGACAATTCTTGTTCAGAATTCCGGTCTCGAACCAAATTATAATGATCATAGAGGAGCTACAGATGCTCAAGAAGCATGGGTAAAATCACACAATTGGCAGCTAATTAACGATTCAGCCAGCACAAAAGTCGATACTAGTCTCCTCCAACCGGGCGACGTTGCCTTCTCAAGTGGGCATACTTTTATTTATGTTGGCGAAATACCTGGCTTTAACAGCGTCATCGCCTCCGCATCATATTCCACCCACGGCGCCGGCCGTGCTCCGATGGCAGGAAAAGAAGATTTAACTTTCGGAAATGGCGCTATCGTACGTTGGTATCGTAACCCAGATTTTCATCCAAGCGAAACGCTTCCTTCTACTGCCGATCGCGCCACCGGCAATATTTCCAATAATGCACCGTCCAATGCAGCTTTACTCAACGATCATCATATAACTTTTTATGGCGCAGACGCTTCCGAAAACGGCGGCAACGCCGGTCGTAATGCTAGTTCAAAATACAATAACGGCTATCTTGCACCAGGACAAGCTGCTAGTAGTCATCTACCCCTCGGAACCGTCGTATATGTTAAAACTCAAGCCAGTGGCGAAGCTAGCTACGCAAACGGAAAGTATTTCCTTATTACCGATCGCGGAGCAGGGAAGATTAATAATGATTACAATCTTGATATTTTCCATGATGTCGCTAAACCATCCGACAACAGCCATCCACCGTACGGTTCATCATCTACCGCAAAAATATACAAAGTTGCCGAAAATGTCTCATGGGCTACCTTTAAAGCAAAATATGGATGGTAATAATGGAATTTTATAAAAATCTCAACCAAAAACAACGTCTAATCTTCATTGTTATTTCATTTTTAATAATTGTCGGAATCATTTACTTCATTTTCATTTTCGTAACCCGCATGGGTAAAATCGAAGTTACCGTTCAATATGCGCCATATAGTGCAAATATCACACTCAACGGAACGAAAGTTAAAAATAAATCCAAAATTTGGCTCCAGCCAGGAAAATATACCGCCAAAATTGAATATGAACATTTTGAAAGCGTAGAGCGCGTTATAGAAATTAACAACGATTACGACTATATCGTAGGAACTCTTCATACTATTGATGATGAAGGCGAAAAATATATCAATTCGCATAAGCAAGAATTTGCCGAAGCTGAAGGTTTAGTCGGACGCGCATTAACAAAAGAGGGAATCGCAATCAAAAAACAATACCCCATCCTTAACTATCTCCCAATCAATAATCAATTGTATTCAATTAGTTATACGTATACAGACGAAAATGAACCAATTATTAATGTTAAAACTAGCCCAGAATTTTTAGATGATGCTGTCGCAAAAATGAAAACTCTCAAAAATATCGACCTCACTTCTTATCAAGTAAACTTCACTCCAGTTAATCCATTTGCTATTTATAACGAATCCGCCCAATCAAAACCAGAAGATACTATTAAATCAACTTTCAATTTGGATAAATATAAACTTTCCGAGGGTCAAAATATCGCCGGAGATTACTATGCTACTACGATTTTTACATACGACTATAGTAGAGATTTAACCTACGGTCATTATCGCGTCCTATTGAAAAAACAAGATAAAAAATGGCATCTTGTTGCCGCACCGCAACCACTCCTAACTAAACACAATACTCCAGATACTGCCACAGACATCCTAAATTCAGCCAATTCGCTCGCACCTTAATTATAGTTTCTTATTTACTCGCATTTCACTTGGCACTGACGTACTCGTAATTATCATTTGATAGTCTTTAAAATTATCAACTAAATGCTTCTGACGCACTTCGTCAAGTTCTGAAAAAATATCATCTAATAATACTACTGGTTTTTTACCAACTTCTTGCTCTAATATTTGTGCCTCAATAAATTTAAGCGCCAAAATCATGCTTCGATTTTCACCACGTGATGCCGAACCGTCCGCTTTTTTATTATTAAAAATAAATTCATAATCATCACGATGAACGCCAAAAGTTGTATAGCCCAAAACTCTATCTTTTTCATAATTTTTCTCTAATATTTTTAAATATTCATTTTCATCTACTTCAATACCAAGATACTTAATCATACAAACATCTTCATTTTTCGCAATATTACGATAAGTATCTGTCATTTTCCCATTAATTTTCCCTAAATTACTAACCCTCAATTTCGCTAATTCCGAGCCATAATTAGCACACATCACATTCCAAGAGAATAAATCATTCTTGTTAATAATTTCTTCTTTTAATAAATCATTTCTTTGCCGTAGAGCTTTATTGTATTTACCAATAATTACACCGTAATTTTCATTAATTTGCTTAAATAATTCATCAAAATAATCACGACGGCGTGACGGAGAAGAACTTATCAAATAAATGTCATCCGGCTCAAACAACACTACAGGATATCGATCTTTTTTAGGCAATCGAAGAGTTTTTTTATCGTCGATCTCAAATTCTTTCTTAGTTCCACTAAACCGAATGGTAATTTTTTTCACATCAGACAGCTCTATCTCCGCTCGATAATAATCAGTATTACGCTTCAATATTTCCTTATCTGCTCCTTTAAAGCTTTTTCCGCGCAACGCTAAATATATCGCCTCTAAAACCGAAGTTTTACCGCTACCATTTTCACCAATTATTAAAGTTGTCGGCCTATCACAATTCAACTCAAACTCACTATGGCAGCGAAAATTTCTTAAACTAATTCTTTTTATAATATTCATTAACTTTTAAGCGGCATAATAATATGCGTATAATCGTCACTCTTAGCATTTTTTATTGTAACTGGCGCTAATTTTCCGCTTAAACCAAAAGTAATTTTACCCTCAATCGTAGAGTTTAAAGCGTCCAATAAATAACGAGAGTTCAATACCACCTTCCCATCTTCAGAGACCACAGCTTCCATCGCGGCCGTATTTTCGCCAAGCTCAGAAGCTACGGCACTAATTGAAAAAGATCCTTCCTCTTTTTTAGCTTCGCATACAATTGAGCCACCACTCTCTCGCGCAAATAATGCCGCCACTTTCGTCATTCTAATCAATTCCGCCTTATCAAGCTCGATAACACTCGTACAATTTTTTGGTATCAATTGACGATAATCTGGAAAACTAGCATCAATTAATTTTGAAGTAATCTCTATTTCACCCATCCTAAAACGAATTTGACTATCGGTTATTAGTATTTCAATCTCATCCATATTGTCAGAAATAGAACGGATTACCTCCTGTAAAGCATTAGTTGGTACGATTGCTTTAATTTCACTCTTTACTTTTTCTACAAATCTCTTGTCGGCTAGGCGATAACCATCCGTTGCTGCTATATATAATGATCCATCAAAAGTATTAAAATACACGCCAGTTAACGCAGGACGCGTAGTGTCATTACTCGCAGCAATTATCACTTCATTAACAGCTTCCTTAAAAATATCTACATTTATTTTAAAAGTAACCGCTTCCTTCTCGTCTATTTTTGGTAATTCTGGATAATCATCCGCCAATATACCATTAATTGTTGATTTATATTTTCCAGCCGAAATTGTTAATTTCTCATCTTTTGTTGTTATTTGTACATCATCTTTCGGTAAATTTGATACAAATTCTGCTAACAGTTTTGCCGGTACTGTAATTGTTCCGTTTTTCTTGGCTTTTGCGTTAACATATTGCACCATCGCCATTTCCATATTTGTGGCTGTTAATGTTAATTGATTATCCTCAGCTCTTAAGAGAACATTGCTCAAAATCGGTAAACCGGCTTTCGTGCTAGCAGCTACTCTACTAACAGCACTTAAAGCTTTTGCGAGTCTGTCTTGTAATACTGTTATCTCCATCTCTTTCCTCCACTAAAATTTATTTTATTTTCCTTATTATTAAAAATAGTAGTAGTATTAGTAGTTCTATGTGCAAAAATTGTAAAACTCATATTTAACAGATTAATAATCGTCATTTTAGTTGTGTAAAAGTTGTCGATAAAAATCAGCATAAATTGTTTATAACTCACTATTTGCGTAAAAAGCTGTGGCAAAATCTTCACAGAATTCCACATTTTTATATTATCCACATTTAGCATCCACATTTTTTCAACCATCTTTTCTACAACTTTATTCACTTTCTTTTCCACATCCACTTGTCAACTTGTATAAATTTTTTGCCTTAAATCGGTTATTTGTTCGCGCAGGTTAAAGTCTGTTTTGAGGTTTTCTTTTATAACCTTAATACCGTGCATAATAGTCGTATGGTCCTTACTTAATTCGCGACCAATTTCTACCGTGCTAAGACCTAACTCTTCTTTCATAAGATACATACCGATTTGTCGTGCAGTTTTGATATTTTTTACACGACTTTTCCCTAGAAGATCTTTTGCGCTTAAATCATAATATTTAGCTACTTTATCAATTAATTGCTTAGCGGAGATTGTTTTATGCTTTGTATGAGCGCTAGTTTGAGCGATATAGCTGTCATCTATTAGTTCATATGTGGGAACACCGCGTAATTCCGCCAAAGCAAGTATTTGATTTAGTTTACCTTCAAGGTCGCGAATATTACTTCGTACGTTTTCGGCAATAAATTCTACGGTTTTATCATCAATTTCCGCGCCGAGTAATTCAGCTTTTGACTTGAGGATTGCGCAACGTGTTTCAAAATCCGGCATTTGAATATCAATCGGCACACCCATCATTAAACGGGAAGCAAGGCGTTCGTCTATAGTTGCAATTTGAGCTGGCAATCTATCGCTACCAATTATGATTTGCTTATCATGTTGTTGTAATTCATTGAAAGTATGAAAGAATTCTTCTTGAGACTTTTCTTTATTTACGATAAATTGGAAGTCGTCCACAATTAAGACGTCTACTTTGCGATATTTTTCTGCAAATCCATCTATTTTCTTACGCATCGCTTCGACGAACTCGTGATAGAATTGCTCGATTGTTACATATAATACACGCATTTCTGGATTATGTTCTAATATTTCATTTCCGATTGCTTGTATTAGATGGGTTTTGCCCAAACCTGGTCCACCATAAATAAAATACGGATTATAACGTAATCCCGGATTCTCAATTACGGCCTGAGCGGCGCTGACGGCTAAGTCATTATTACTACCCACTACATAGTTACTTAATCTAAATTTTGAATTGAGACCATTATTGTCAACCGAAAAGCGCTTTGAATCTCCATAATTAATAATTGGACTAACAGTATTGCGCGAAAAATGATTTTGAACCGTACTTACGGGCTTATTATCGGCTAATATTTCTACTGCGCGTTTGGCGGTAGTTTTATTTTCACTTCCATCAATTATTACTTTTAGATCTTTAGGGTTCATACCAGCGACTTTAAGGGCGTCTAGGACAGTGTTATGATATTTTCCTTCAATCTGAGTTTTGATAAAGACATTTGGTACCGAGGTGGTCAAAATACCATCTTCGTTAGAAACGAAGAAGAAACGAACAAAGTATGCTTTATAGGCCATTTCTGAGACGTTGTTTTTTATCTCATCTAATACGGTCTGCCACTCGTTCGGCATTTTACTTCTAACCTCCTTCCTACAGGAATAATTATACGACTTTTCCACAGCTTTTTACAGGTTTAAATATTATTTTCTAATATTATTTGTAGCTAACAGATTAGGATTTTCCCCATTTTTTATCAAAACAGGGAAGTGACTATGTGGAAAAACCCTTGAAAAAAGTGCAAAAAATCAGTATAATAGACATAATTCTTTTAATAAAACAATAATTATACAGTCAGGAATAAATTCATGCCAAAACGTACTTATCAGCCACATAAACGTCAACGTAAAGTTGAGCACGGTTTTCGTAAACGTAACTCAACTGTTAATGGTCGTAAGGTTCTCGCTCGCCGTCGCATTAAAGGTCGTGCTCGCCTAAGCGCTTAAATAGATGTTATCGAAAAAATATCGTTTTCATTCCAGGGGTGGGGTACGATATACCTACCAAAACGGTAAAACAATCCGGGGATCTAAAATATCCCTGGTTTTTGCGGATAACAGTAGAAATAGGCAACGCTATGCTGTCGTAGTGAGTAAAAAAATCCTAAAATCCGCAGTAGGACGCAATCGGATTCGTCGTCGCGTATACGAAGCAATTCGTCTCGAATTGCCAAAAATACAGAAACCAGTGGATTGTATTTTTTTAATATACTCTAAAGAAATTCTCGATATTGACTTTAAGGAAATTCAAAAAAGCATCAGAGATTTACTTAAAGAGGCAAATATCTTATAATTAATAGAGTCAAAGGAGTTACATGTTTGCTTTTCTAGATATGATCATTGTCCGTCCGATTGTTAATATTCTTTTTGTGATTTATTCTCTTGTTGGCGATTTTGGTTTCGCCATTATTTTATTTACGGTTATTGTCAAACTTATTACTTGGCCACTTATGAAGCGTCAGCTTCATCAGACTAGATTAATGCGCGAACTTCAGCCTGAACTGGCCGAGATAAAAAAGAATGCAAAGGGTAATCGACAGCTCGAATCTATGCAGATGATGGATCTTTATAAGCGTAAGAATGTTAAACCGTTCCGCTCCATGTTGATGCTTTTTATTCAATTCCCAATCTTCATTGGTCTTTTTACGGCTATTAATGTTGCGGTCCGCCCCCGAATTACTGATACTGACGAATATACCGTCCAACACTCTGCATATTTCTTCGTTGAGCCAATG
>JAEEGL016701527.1_pt1 | contig 13393 bp, 9 predicted proteins | sample 9134231 | NCBI WGS metagenome assembly JAEEGL01 (sample SAMN16246548, study PRJNA631951) | gut metagenome | biome: gut microbiome; feature: rumen; material: fiber-attached | host: Bos | place: Iran: Karaj | collected 2018-10 | reverse complement strand
GCCAGACAAAATGATATCACTTGGCGTCGGGTCAAGGCCGGGTAGTATTTTCCGGCAATCGTATTACCGAAAAATCTCCACCCTCTACCTTGACCCATCTCCTCTCCGATTTGTGTAACCTATGTTTGACAAACCAACAGCGCGGCGCTGACGAATTTGGTGCCGTGTCTTGCTTTTCGCGCGCTTCTGTCGTATAATTGGCCGGACATCAACCCACAGGAAGGAATACGGAGGGAAGACGGCCGCCGGGCGTACGGCAAGGGCGGAAGGCGGCGGTTCGCCCCATACAGGGAGGAAGATCAGCATGCTCGACATCAATCTCATCAGGACGCAGCCGGATCTGGTCCGGGAGAACATTCGCAAGAAGTTTCAGGACGCCAAGCTCCCCTTGGTGGACGAGGTCATTGCCATGGACCGGGAGTACCGGGAGACCATGCAGCGGGCCGATGCCCTGCGGAACCAGCGCAAGGTGATCTCCAAGCAGATCGGCATGCTCATGGGCAAGGGCCTTCGGGAGGAGGCCGAGGCCACCAAGGCGAAAGTGAATGATCTCGCGGAGGAGCTGGCGCAGCTGGAGGCCCGGGAGGAGGAGCTGCAAGGGGAGATCCGCAAGCGCATGCTGGTGATCCCCAACATCATCGATCCCTCCGTCCCCATCGGCAAGGACGACTCGCAGAATGTGGAGATCCAGCGCTATGGCGAGCCTGTGGTGCCGGACTTTGAGATCCCCTACCATGTGGATATCATGGAGCGGCTCTCCGGCATCGATCTGGATGCGGCCCGGAAGACCTCCGGCAACGGCTTCTACTACCTCATGGGGGACATTGCGCGGCTGCACTCCGCCATCCTCTCCTATGGCCGGGACTTCATGATCGACCGGGGCTTCACCTACTGCATCCCCCCCTTCATGATCCACGGCAACGTGGTCTCCGGCGTCATGTCCTTCGCGGAGATGGAGAACATGATGTACAAGATCGAGGGCGAGGACCTCTACCTCATCGGCACCTCCGAGCACTCCATGATCGGCAAGTTCATCGACACCATCCTGGACGAGGCTCAGCTGCCCCAGACCCTGACCAGCTATTCCCCCTGCTTCCGCAAGGAGGTGGGCGCCCACGGCATCGAGGAGCGGGGCGTCTACCGCATCCACCAGTTCGAGAAGCAGGAAATGATCGTGGTCTGCAAGCCCGAGGATTCCCCCATGTGGTTTGACCGGCTCTGGCAGAACACCGTGGACTTCTTCCGCTCCATGGACATCCCGGTGCGCACCCTGGAGTGCTGCTCCGGCGATCTGGCGGACCTGAAGGTGAAGTCCCTGGACGTGGAGGCCTGGAGCCCCCGGCAGCAGAAGTACTTCGAGGTGGGCTCCTGCTCCAACCTGGGCGACGCCCAGGCCCGGCGGCTGCAGATCCGGGTGAAGGGCCAGGACGGCAAGAAGTATCTGGCCCACACCCTGAACAATACCTGCGTGGCTCCGCCCCGGATGCTCATTGCTTTCCTGGAGAACAACCTGCAGGCGGACGGCCGGGTCCGGATCCCCGAGGTGCTGCGCCCCTACATGGGCGGCAAGGAGTTCATCGGCTGAGTGACCGGAACCCGGTGCCCCTGCCGATGAATCCCGCAAGGAAACCGTACACAGATGACGACCCCCTGAGGCATTACCGGCCTGAATCAGCCGGTGTGCCCCAGGGGGCTTTTATCGCTGCGGACAGATCCGGGAAGATGCAGCCCGGACCGCGGCGGGCGAGCATTTCTTTACCGCGTGCACGGATCCTGACAAGGGGGAATAGAGGCTCCGCATGCAGACCACACAAAAGGAGGACGGGCGCTGTGACCCGTCCTCCCGCTTTTTCCAGCTTACTCTGCGCCGTAGAGCGCTTCCAGGAAGTCCTCGAAATCCTTGAGCATCACGGCCAGATCGCCGCGGGTGAAGGCCTCGCTTTCCTCCGCCTCGAAGGGCTCGGGGGCGCCGATCATGGTGGCCAGGGTGTTCAGGCTGGCGGCCGCATCGGCCCGGGTGACGGCGTCGGAGGCGTCGCCGGGGTTGACCAGACCGTACTGGGACAGCAGGTCGATGGCGTCCTGGCCGGAGGGAGCCGCCTCGCCGGTGGCATAGAGGTAGACCGCGCAGGCCAGGTCGCCGGCGGTGGCGGGATCATCCACACCGAAGACGCCCTCGGCAGCGGGCGCCATCAGGCCCTCCTCGAAGGCGAAGCGCACGGCCTCGTACTTCTCGTGGCCCTCGGGCACGTCCTGCAGCTCCACCTTGGCGGCGTCCACCGTGCCGAAGGGATTCAGCACCACGTCGAAGAGGGCGGCGTTCTGCTCCAGGACACTGGCGGCGCCGGAGGTGGAGCGGACGCCCTTCCCGGACAGGGTGGCGTACAGGGAGGCGTAGCTCTGCACCTTCTCGGGGGTCAGGGCCTTCAGGGCCTCCATGGACGCTTTGTCTTCCAGGGGATCCCTGCCCTCAAGGTAGTTGATGGCGGCGGACACGGCGCCGCTGAGCTCGCCTTCAGGGGTGGCGTAGTAGTTGTAAGCGGAGAGGATGTAGCCGTCCAGCTGCTCCTGGTCGATGGCAAGACCGGCCACGAAGTCCGCCGTCTGGTCGATGACGTCATAGCTCTGCTGGACGTTGGGGTCGCGGTAGGTGATGACGTACATGCCCAGGTCTTCGGAGAAGCCGTGGAGCACGCCGTAGGCGCCGTACTTGTCCCGGAGGTTCACATAGTAATACTTGTCCAGCACCAGGCTGCTCACGGCATCCAGAGCGCCGGAGTACTCAATGCCCAGGGTCTTGAAGTCGACGATCTCCGCGTTGTACTGGACGGAGCTGTTGATCACCAGGCCCTCCCGGGCGGAAGGCGCGGGGATGCTCTCGTAGCTGGCGGGCTCATGGGCCTCGGTGCCCAGCTTGGCCAGGAAGGCGTCTGCCAGAGGCGCGTTCAGGGCCATGCCCTCCTCGCTGCCGGCATAGAGGGAGATGGCACCGGTGGAGTTGGCCAGCAGGCCGCGGACCCGCTTCATCTCGGCCAGGAAAGGCTCGGGATCGGTGGTGAGCTGCGTCTCGGCTTCCTCCAGGAAGGCGTAGAAATCCAGGAAATTGGTGTAGTTGTAGGTGCGCATCAGGGGATCGAAGACGCCGGAGCCGCGGTAGATCTGGATGTTGTAGGGGGAGCTGTTGATGGACTGGCGCAGGGCGGGCTTCAAGGCCTGGACGGCGGCCAGCATGCTCTCCGGGTCGTCCAGATCCATGTCGAAGATCAGCTCGTACATCAGGTCGTACCCCGTGGCCAGATCCTCATCCTGGGCGATCCAGCCGAAGCGTGCGTAGATGTGGAAGCCGTCCTCCCCCTCCTTCAGGAAGGAGAGCCGGGGATTGGTGCTGTACAGGTAGCGGTCCCTGAGCGCAGCCAGCTCCTCACGGGTGTGGGCGGAAGTGTGCATGTAGGGCACGGCGCTCACCAGCAGCTTGGCGTAGTGGAGGTCCTCCGGCGCCAGATGGGAGGCGTCCAGCAGGATGTCCGCCTGGCCGATGCCGGAGACGCCGGCGAGGGCGTTGACGTGGCGGAAGCCGTTCTCGCTGACCTCGTCCCGGACCTCATAGACCTTGACGTCCTCGGGGAGGCTGGCCACGGTGACGGCCTGGAGGCCGGCCACCAGGGCGGAGGAATCCTCGTCCTCGTCCTCGGCGTTGGAGGCGGCCACCAGGGCGGTGATCTCCTCGGGGCTCATGGCGGCCTTCACCTCGGCCAGGTGCTCCGCCAAGGCGGCGTCGTGGGCTTCCTTCTCGCCGGGAGCGGGGACGGTGAGGGACAGGGAAGTGGTCTGGCTGCCCACCAGGAACTCGCCGGCCACCTGGGCGTAGCGGCCCTCCCGGTTCCAGTCGTCCAGGTTGTTCAGGGCGTCCACATATTCCATGTAGCCCCAGGGGTTGCCGCTGCTGATGTAGTAGCTCAGGAAACCGGGCACGATGGTGTCCACGCCCACGTCATAGCTCTCCCGGATCAGCCGGATGGAGATCTGCAGGGAGGCGGCGGTGGTGTCCACCAGTTCCTGGGGGAAGCCGTTGGCAGCCACGTCCGCGATGGCCTCATCCACCAGTTCCCGGAAGATGATGGCATCGTCGGCATCGGCATTGCTCAGGGCGAAGACCAGGGCGAAGTCAGGACCGTCGGTCTCCACGTAGCAGCTGAAGCTGGCGTGGGGCAGCGCGGTCTGGATCTTCTGGTTCAGGGCGGAGGATTCGACGATGAACAGGTCGCTCATGGTGTTGAGCACCGTCTGCTGCTGCTCATCGGCGCCGGGGATGACGAAGGTGTAGTAGACGGCGGAGACGTGCTCCACGGGAGAGGTGGTCTCCACCGCGAAGCTGTGCACGTTCACCGCAGGCTCGGTGAGGGGCGTGTAGCCCTCATCGGTGAAGGTGAACTCCCGCCGCTCGTACTGGGAGAACTCCGCGTCCAGCAGGTGCAGGAAGGCGGTGTAGTCCTCGAAATCGCCGTAGAGGTAGGCGATGCAGTTGGAGGGATGATAGTACAGATCGTGGTAGTTCCGCACGGACTCCCAGGTCATGCTGGGGATGTCGTCCGGCCGGCCGCCGTGGTCGTTGCCGATCAGGGAGCCGGGGAAGGCGTCGCCCAGGGAGTTGAGGTAGGCGACCCGGGGCAGGGTGGTGGCGCCCAGCATCTCGGAGTACACGGTGCCCTCCAGGGTCAGCTCCCCGTCCTCGCTCATGAGGCGGTAGCGCCAGGCTTCCTCCGAGAAGATGCTCTCATCGGTCATCAGCATGGGATGGAAGCAAGAATCGGTATAGAAATCCGCCAGCCGCAGCAGCTGCGCCTCGGAGAAGCTGCCCACCGGGTAGCAGGTGTAGGTGAGGCTGGTGGAGGCGTTCATGTAGGTGTTGTAGGTCTGGTAGGACAGGTTGAAGAACAGCGACTTGGACGGGTACTTCTCGGAGCCGTCCAGGGTGGCGTGCTCGAAGACGTGGGGCAGACCCGTGTTGTCAATGGCCTGGGTCCGGAAGGCCAGCTCAAAGATGTGGTTCACATCGTCGTTGGCGATGTACATCAGCTGCGCGCCGGTCTTCTCATGCTCGAAGAGCACGACCTGGGCATCGATCAGCGGAAATTCACGGATTTCCTTGACCACGAAGCCCTCCACGGTCTCGCCCACGGCGGGCAGCGCCTCGTTGGCGGAGGCTGTGCCCAGCGCCAGGACCAGCACCAGCAGGGCCAGCACCGGGATCAGCAGTTTTCTCATGGTTCCATTCCTCCTTGCGGATGATTCACTTCTGCCTTTCTGGAAAAAAGGCCATATTTAACTACCATACGACAGACTGTCCGAAATTCCTGCTGAACGCGGGCGGTGAGGGGGAGATTTCATCGCGCCGGTGGCGAAGTCTTGCGCAGAGGGTCCGCATCTGTTGCGATGAGCCGGGGAGACAGTGGGACAAGCCTTGCGGCAGAACGGTTTCTCATGGAAAAAGCAGGGAGAAAACGGGTTGCGGCGGGAGAAGATTTGGGGTACAATGGGGGCAGGGACGGAGCCGGAGGACAGGATCGGCGGACCCGCCCACGGAAGTCGGAGGCACAGGATGAATCGGCTGAAACCCCTGGCGCGCTTTTTTGATATCCACGCCATGCTGCCGACGGGGCAAAGCCCGGCAGGCCCGCTCCCCGGGAACAGGGAGACCTATGGAACCTATGTGCGGCTGGCGATCCCCTCGGTGTGCGAGATGGTGCTGATCTCCCTGATCAGCATGATGGACACGGTGATGGTCAGCAATGTGGGCACGGACGCCGTGGCGGCGGTGGGACTGGTGGGCCAGCCCCGGCTGATCATGCTTTGCTTTTTCTTTGCCCTGAACATCGGCGTCACGGCGGTGGTGGCCCGGCGCCGGGGGGAGGAGAGGCAGGAGGCCGCCAACGCGGCGGTGCGCACGGCGGTGGTGCTGTGCGTGGCCCTCTCCGCGATCCTCATGGCCATCCTGATCCCCCTGGCGGAACCCCTCATGCGGTTTGCCGGCGCGGAGGAGGGGCGGACCCTCCGGGAGTCCACGGAGTATTTCACCGTCATGGTCTATGCCCTGCCCTTCCAGGCCCTGTCCATGGCCCTGTGCGCCGCCCAGCGGGGGGTGGGCAACACCAAGCTCACCATGGAGGTGAACGTCACCTCCAACGTGGTGAACGTCGTCTTCAACTACCTGCTGATCAACGGCATCGGCCCCTTCCCGAAGCTGGGGGTCCTGGGGGCGGCCATCGCCACGGCCATCGGCCTGGTGGTGGGCTTCCTGCTGAGCGTGGCGGCCATGTTCCGCTCCGGGAGCACCTTCCTGCGCTTCACCCTGCGGGACCGCTGGATCCCAGACCGGGAGTCCATCAAAGCCCTGACCGGGGTGGCCTCCTCCGCCATGGTGGAGCAGCTGGCCATGCGGATCGGCTTCTTCGCTTATGCCAGGATCGTGGCTGACCTGGGGACGGACGCCTTTGCCGCCCACCAGATCTGCATGCAGTTCCTGAACCTGTCCTTCTCCTTCGCGGACGGCCTGGGCGTGGCGGGCACCTCCCTGGTGGGACGGATGCTGGGCGGCAAACGCCCGGACCTGGCCCATATCTACGGCACCCTGGCCCAGCGCTTCTCCCTGGTGATCTCCCTGGGGCTGGCCCTCCTGTGCATCCTGCTCCGGGATCCCCTGGTGGGGATGTTCATCAAAAGCGGCGACTCGGAGGCGGTGCGGGTCATGGCCTCCCACGTGATGCTGGTCCTGGGGCTGATCCAGCCCCTGCAGATGCTCTCCGTGGTGTCCTCCGGCGCCCTGCGGGGAGCCGGGGATGTGAAGTATACCGCCCGGGTGATGCTGCTGACGGTGTCGGTGATCCGGCCGGTCCTGGCCCTGGCGGGCATCTACGTGGCCCAGACCCTGCTGCACCTGCCGGAGGTGGCCCTGGTGTGCGCCTGGTGCGCCTCCCTCTGCGACATGACCGTGCGTACCACCCTGATGCTCCGGCGCTACCGCAGCGGAAAGTGGCAGACCATCCGGGTCTGAAGACCGGGCGGCGGACGCGGCCCATGCCTCCCCGGTGACAATTGGGACATCCCCGGCAGGTTTTGGTGCAGGATCCCTTTCCCCGGGCGTGGGATTGTGCTATGCTGTCCGGGACCGGGGGAGCCGGACGCACCGCGGCGGCCGGACCGCCCTGTACGCAGAGGAAGCCTTGTTCGAGGAGGGAGAAATATGCAGGAGAGAAAAGTAAAGCCGGGCTGGAAGGAATTGGGGATCATCGGGCTGATTTACCTGCCCCTGGGACTGTTGTTTCTGGGGCTTGGCGCGGCGGCGAGACTGTTCGGGTGGGGGGATACCGACCGGGAGTCCCTCATCTTCCTGTGTGTCTTCGGCACCATCGGCGGGATCTTCTTCCTGGTGGGGGCGGTTTTCCTGGGAGTCGACCTGCACCGGCGCCGGGCCGTCCGCCGGGCGGTGGAACTGGGCCGCGTGGTCATGGCGGACGTGACGGCCGTCAACCAGGTCGGGAACGTCACCACGTCGGCGGGCCATCCCTGGGTGGTGGAGTGCCAGTTTACAGATCCGGACACCGGCGCCCTGCATGTGGCCCGGTCCCGCTATCTGAAGTTCAACCCCGCCGCCGCCCTGGAGGGCAGGCAGGTCCCGGTCTATGTGGACCCGGACGGCGGAAAGTACGGGATCTATGTGGACATCGACGCCGTCCTGCCGGAGGTTGTGCTGCACAATTGAACGGATCAACCGGAGGCTGCCCCTGAAAACCGGGGGGCGGCCTTTCTTTTGCCCCGGAACGCCGGCCCCCTGCTCCCTGACTGCCGGACAAAAGGCCCGTACCGCACTGGGAATGGTTGACAGGAGATGCGGGAACTGTATATACTCATCCTGTCATCCATGGTGCTTGAATTCAAGAAGAAACCTGGACGCCGGAAGGCGGAGCTGAGGAGGCACATGCGCAACATCGGGATCTTCGCCCACGTGGACGCCGGGAAGACCACCCTGTCGGAGCAGCTGCTGCTCCGGGCCGGGGCCATCCGGACGGCGGGCAGCGTGGACCGGGGCACGGCCCACACCGACAGCCTGCCGGTGGAGCAGCGCCGGGGGATCTCCGTGCGGGCCAGCTGCGTGCGGCTGACCTGGCGGGGGGAGCCCATCAACCTCATCGATACCCCCGGCCATACGGATTTCTCCGCCGAGATCGAGCGCTCCCTGTGGGCGTTGGACGCCGCGGTGGTGGTGGTGTGCGCCGTGGAGGGCGTGCAGCCCCAGACGGAACTGCTTTTCGAGGCCCTGCGGGCCCAGGGGATGCCCGTCCTGTTTTTTGTGAACAAGATGGACCGGGAAGGCGCGGATGCGCCCGGGACCGCCGCGCAGATCAGGCGGCGCCTCTCTCCCCGCGCCGTGCGGCCGGAGGATGCGGAGATGCTCCTGGAGACGCTCTGCGACGCGGACGACGGCCTCATGGAACGCTATCTCTCCGGGGATGCGATCCCGGAAGCCGAACGGCAGGCGGCGCTGCGGGACCTGGCGAAGCAGGGAAGGGTGTTCCCCATCCTCACCGGCTCCGCCCTCCGGGGACAGGGCATCGAAGAGCTGCTGGACGGGATCCTGGACTTCCTCCCGCCGCCCGGGACAGGGGGGAGGGAGCTCAGCGGCACGGCCTTTGCCGTGGCATACGACCGGCTCCTGGGGAGAGGCCTGTGGGTACGGCTCTTCGGCGGACGGCTGGAGAACCGGGACAGCGTCAGGCTTCCCGGGCGCGTGGATCCCCTGACCGGAGAGGCGGCGGAGGTGCAGGCCAAGATCACCCAGATCCGGGACGTGGACGGCACGGACATCGGCAGTCTCTCCGCGGGGGAGATCGGGGTGGTGTACGGCGTGGGCGCCATGCGGGTGGGCCAGGTCCTGGGGGACCCTGCCCTTCTGCCCCGCAAGGTCCGGCCGGGGAGCTTCCGGACCCCCCTGACCACCGTGCGGGTGGAGGCGGAGGACCCCGCGGAGAGCAGGGAGATAGCAGCGGCCTGCCAGACCCTGGCCGATGAGGACCCCCTGCTGCAGACCCGGACCATACAGGCCACAGGGGAGCTGCAGATGGACGCCATGGGGACCATCCAGCTGGAGATCCTCCAGGAGACCCTGTGGAGCCGCTTCGGCCTGCGGGCCCGGTTCACGGATCCCACCGTCATCTACCGGGAGACCATTGCCCGGGAGGCGGTGGGCTTCTGTGCCTACACCATGCCAAAGCCCTGCTGGGCCATCCTGCGCTTTGAACTGCGGCCGGGCCCCAGGGGCAGCGGCGTCGTATACCGCTCGGAGGTCCCGGTCCGGGACATCCTCCCGCGCTACCAGCACCAGGTGGAGCAGGCCCTCCCTCTGGCCCTGGCCCAGGGACGCCTGGGATGGCAGGTGACGGACCTGGAGATCACCCTCACGGGGTGCAGCCACCATCAGTTCCACACCCATCCCCTGGACTTTATCGTGGCCACCCCCTGGGCTATCCAGGAGGGCCTCCGCAGCGCGGGGAGCGTCCTGCTGGAGCCTGTGCTGGAGCTGCGGATGCGGGTCCCGCCGGAGACCGTGGGCCGGATCATGGGGGACGTGAACGCCATGCGGGGGGAGGTGACCTCCGTGGAGACGGCGGAGGATTTCGCCTCCCTGCGGGCCCTGGTCCCCGCCTCGGAGTCCCTCAGCTATCCCACCCGCCTGGCCCAGGCCACGGGCGGCCGCGGGGGCATGAGCGTCCGGCTGCAGGGATACCGGGAGTGCCCCCTGGAACTGGGGAGGACGGCGCCCCGGCGCCATGTGGATCCCCTGGATACCGCCCGATACATCCTGGCGGCCCGCAGCGCCCTGGAGGGCGGGATCTTTGATCTGTGACCCATGACTTTTGTCCGCGAAGCTCTTGACTTGGAGTGGACTGAAGGGTTTATGATCCATCTGAATAGACGCCGTTCCCATGTGCTTTCCGGCACATCGGTGCACTGGCGCACAGCGCAGGGACGAAGGAGAAGGAGGCTTCCCATGGGCATTGATCTGAGCAGGATGCCGAAACTGGGCTTCGGCATGATGCGCCTGCCCCAGAAGGACGGGGCCATCGACATCGGCCGTGTCTGCCGGATGGCGGACGCGTATATTCAGGCGGGCATGAACTACTTTGACACCGCCTATGTCTACCACGGCGGCCATTCCGAGGAGGCCGTGAAGGAGGCGCTGGCGAAGCGCTATCCCCGGGAGAGCTTCCTGGTGGCCACCAAGCTCCCCGCCTGGTGCCTCAAGGGGCCGGCGGACCGGGACCGGATCTTTCAGGAGCAGCTGGACCGCTGCGGCCTGGACTATTTCGATTTCTATCTCCTGCACTCCATCGAGGACGGCTGCAACGGAGAGACCTACGAGAAGTATGACTGCTTCCGCTGGGGCCTGCAGAAGAAGGCGGAGGGGAAGATCCGCCACTTCGGCTTCTCCTTCCACGGCAGCCCGGACTATCTGGAGCAGGTCCTGGACGCCCACCCGGAGGTGGAATTCGTCCAGATCCAGCTGAACTACGCGGACTGGGAGAACCCGGTGGTGCGCTCCGGCAGGCTGTATGAGATCCTCCACCGCCGGAACATCCCCATGATTATCATGGAGCCGGTGAAGGGCGGCACCCTGGCCAGCCTGCCGCCGGAGCTGGAGATGAAGTACAGGGCGGTCCGCCCGGAGAGCTCCGCCGCCTCCTGGGCCCTGCGCTTCGTGGGCTCCCTGCCGGGGGTCATGACCATCCTCTCCGGCATGAGCACAGAGGAGCAGATGCAGGACAACATCCGCACCTTCACCCACTTCGAACCCCTGAGCGAGCCCGAGAAGGCCCTGGTGCAGGAGGTCAGGACCATCATGCTGGATGTGCCCCAGATCGGCTGCACCGCCTGCCGCTACTGCACCGACGGCTGCCCCATGCACATTTCCATCCCCGACGTGTTCCGGGCTGTCAACACCATGGACCTGTACCACGAGGAATTCCGCCCGAAAAGCTTCTACGGCGGACTAATCGGCCGGGGCTTCGGCCGGGCCTCGGACTGCATCGCCTGCGGACAGTGCGAGAGCGTGTGCCCGCAGCACCTGCCCATCATCGACCTGTTGAAGCGTGCCGGCGCCCGGCTGGACGGGTGAAGGGGAGCCGCGTTACCGCAGCAAAAAAGGCTGTGGGGAGGAGACATCGAACCGATGCTCCGGCCCCACAGCCCTTTTTCACGGTTTCACGCAAGTCCGCTGATCATGGTCAGCAGATCCAGATAGAACCCCCGGATATCATGCCTGTGCAGGAGCCCGCCCTGGAGCTGCATATGATCTCCCTCCAGGGTGGGAAAGACATTCCACAGCCCCTTCTCCACGTGATCCCGGTCCAGGGGCTTGCACGGGGCTCCGGTGGGGCACATGGCGGAGACGGTGTTGACCAGGCCGTCGCTCTCCCGCCAGGCTGCATCCACCTCCATCCCGCCGGCCGTCCGGCCGCTGTAGGCGCCGATCTGCCTGGCCCGGGCGGCGAAAAGAGGCTCCATGCCGCCCTTGGGCAGCCAGGTGCCGTCTGCCTGCCGCACGGTGGCGCTGCAGGGCACGGAGAAGTAGAAAACCTGCGGCAGGGTGGTGATCCGTCCGTTCAGCTCCCGGGCGCGGTCCAGGTGCATGTCGTGGGCGGCGTAGTCCCGGGGATCCCGCCCGTCCTGCTTCGGTGCGGTCCCTCTTGCCATCATCCGGGCCAGGGGCTTGCTCCACCAGGGCACCCGCACGGCGGCGGGATCGAAGCCCGGGTCCTCGAAAAGGTCATAGGCGGTGGTGCCGTTCATGGGAGAGGCCAGGGTCACCAGGCTGTGGATGCGCGCCTCCATGCCGCCGGCAAAGAGGGGGGAGAGGGACTCCGGGGCCGTGGCCTGCTTTTCCGCCGGGTCCCCATAGGCCAGCAGCTCCGAGAACATCCGCACCGTGGCTCCTCCGAAGGAGTGCCCCAGCAGCACCAGCCGCGTGTCCTCATCCCAGGCGGGGATCAGCGGGCAGGCGGAAAAATCCCGGCCGTACCGTTCGTGGCGGTACATCCGGCTGTGGGCTTCCCCATAGTCCACCCGGGTCCCGGCCAGCTGGGCATACAGCTCGCAGGCGCGGTCCCAGGCGCTGCCGGTGGGGGAGACGGAGGCCGCGTAACAGGCGGGAAAGCCCTTCTCCCGGAGGAAGGCCAGCAGGTCGCCGCCACGCATGCCCCAGTAGGGCATCCGCCGGTAGGCCGCGTCGTAGCTGCCCCAGCCGGACAGACCGTGGACGAAGATGAATTGCAGCTCACGCATGTCAGCTTCCGACCTTCTCCCCGTTGACGATCACCACATTCACGGGGGCCACGGAGACGTCCTCCCAGACGTGTTCGAGAATGTAAGGCTCCGAGGCCAGGTATTCCTCCAGCAGGGCCCGGGAGGCAAAATCCAGGATCATGACGGAGCCGGCCATCCACCCCTCTTCATCCAGCAGGCCGCCGGCGCAGATGACCTTTCCCTTGATCCGTCCCATGTTCTCCAGATGCCTGGGCCGGACAGCCATCCGCCGCTCCAGCCTGTTTTTCCCGTCGCGGGCCGTGATCACAAACTGCATGGTTCCGTCCTCCCCGTGCTTCTGTTCATTTGATGGAACGGGCAAAGGCGGCGGCGGCAGCCAGATCCTCCTGGCTGGGACGGCCCTTGTTCATGCCCTTGAACTCGCCCTTGCAGTGGAATTCCCGCGGATCCATGGGGATCCCGGCCTTGTCCGCCTCGGCTTTGACCTTCTTCCAGGTGGAGTTCAGCAGGGCGGCGGAGCCGAAGTTGACAATCCGGCCCACCTTCCCCTTGTCCAGGGAGCGGAGGAAGGCCCGGACCTCGGGATCGATGGTGAAGGCGTAGTAGGAGTTGCCCAGGAACAGGACGTCCACCGCCTCCGTCAGCGGCTCGCTGAGGGGGAGGGCCGGGACGCCCAGGGCCTCGGCCACGGCTTCGGCCAGTTTTTTGGTGTTTCCGGTTTTCGTGTAATACCGGACGGCTGCTTTCATGCGAAGGACCTCTCTTTCCTTTTTGTGCTGTCAATAGTACATATCGAAACCGTTCTCCAGACGGTCCGCGTACAGCTTTCCGGCCTCGTACAGGGCGGGAAGCATGTAGTCCCGGTTGTAGCGCACCACGGGGATGCGGTCGTAAGCCCGCATGCCCATGTGGGTCAGGCCGCGCTCCAGCTGGGTCAGGCACTCCAGGGTGCCTCTCCCCGTGCCGCCGGCGCAGGCCACCAGCAGGCAGCGCTTCTCTGCCAGAAAATGGCTGTGCACCGCGTCACAGCGGCGGAGTCGGTCGAAGAAGGCCTTGAGGCACTCCGTCATGTCCG
>JAEEGL014751889.1_pt1 | contig 13393 bp, 20 predicted proteins | sample 9134231 | NCBI WGS metagenome assembly JAEEGL01 (sample SAMN16246548, study PRJNA631951) | gut metagenome | biome: gut microbiome; feature: rumen; material: fiber-attached | host: Bos | place: Iran: Karaj | collected 2018-10 | reverse complement strand
GTGAAAGAGAAGAGACACACAGTTAATTCTCTTCCCCCATCAGCCATCCTTGTCCGGACTACAACAACATATTAAATTAATTTTAATATATGCCGATTACTTGACTTTTATTGAATTTTATGGTATAATAGTATTAGAAAGTTAGAGGAGAGGTTAGTGGAGATTACTTAATAGTAGGAGGGAGACCTCTTAGAAAAAAAGTCAACATCGTTTAGCGGAAAGACAACCAAAAGACTAAATAGACCTTAGTGTTAATAGGAAGCACGCCTTGGACAGTTAGAACGCAAGGAAGTCTAGTTCGAGTCTAGCTGTTTAGTTAAGTAGGTTAGGGTTAGTTCAAGTCTACCTGTTGGCACCAAGTTAAGTTGATTACTTAACTATCAAAGTGTATGAAATTTCTATACGAGGAACAAGAGATTTCTACCTATAAGTAGAGGTTAAACCTCTAAGCCATTTTTAGACCCAGTTAGGGATTGCCTAACCTGACTGGGTTCACCTCCTAGAGAGGTTTATTTAATATTATTTAATAGAGGAGGAATTTAATAATGAATGAGGTTTTCAGAAAATGGAGAAGAGAAATGGGACTGCTCCAGAAAGAAGCAGCAGAATTAATTGGCATTAGCCAGGGGTCTTATAGCAGATTTGAGAAGTATGATATTGCTGGACCCAATATTGAAAGAAAGATTTTAACCTACTATAAGCAAAATAAAATTGAATTCGGAGGGGAGGACAATGGAAATTTCGAAAGAGTTTAAGGATTATATTTTAAAGCTTGATTAGCTTGATTCAGAAAGATTGGCTAGAGCAGAAGAAGTAAGAGAGACAATTAAGAAGAACAAATTAATTGTTGACGTTGACGTTGATGGGGAGACCTTAATTTTTAAAGTTAAAGGAGAGGATTAAGATGGCTAGTAGAAGACAGCTAAAGAAAATTAATAGAAGGACTACTAAGCGTTTAGCTTTACAAAAGTTAAGAGAGCTTGAAATGCTTTAGGTAGAAGAAGCTGAAATTGAAAAAGAAATTCAGAGGTTAAAGAGAGTTATCGAAGGGAAAAAGTCAACTCTTTCTTAGCTTAAAGCCTCATTAGCAAATTTAAATTCAATTTCATTAAGAGCACAGCAATTAGCAGTAGAAGCAACATAGGCTGCTTTGCCGTTGGAAGTTGCACAAACTCAATTAGCAGATAGTGCTCGTTCTTATGTGGCAATTAAAAAATATCATGATTATGTTGATAGAGGTATTATTTAGGAATAGTCAATTCTAGACAAATACCAAATTTAGGACTTCATGGAAAGAATTATGAATCAGGAAGAGTATGATGAATATATTACGGAAAGTATTGAGAAAGGTGAAGACCTTTTAAGAAAAGACGCTGAAAGACAAATGCGAAGAGCAGAAGAGCGTAGCAGATATACATTTTAAATAAAGGAGGCATAGGACTAGAATGGAGAAATTAAAATATTCTGACTATGCCATAGCGTTCAAATTTGAAGTTTTAAATAATGAATAGGATTTTGGTCAATGGGAAATGTTTTTTGAAGAAGGAGGGAAATTGGTTAAGGGAAAAGGAATTGAAGAACTCTATGGTATTCTTTCTAAATTAAGAGAAGACTAGATTAATGTTATCTATGTCAAAAATTTAAATTATTTTGAATTAATAGGCGAAAACTTCTTTATCTATTCTTTTGGAGATTTTAAGGCTGTTATTAAGAAAGGGCAATTGGACTTTTTCAAACTTTATATTCAGCCGCATATTGAATTGAGAAATTGGGATAAGTGGTATGATGGTGATAGCTGTGAAGAATTTATTAGACAATTGGATTTGAGTAGAAGGAATTTTAATTCGGGTTATAAAGGGAAATTGGGGCTTCAAAATCACTATGCTTTTACAAAAGCTAATGATTAGTGGAATGATATTGTTAATAAATATTATTTAAAGAAGAGCTGGGCTAATAGTTTTAGAGAGAGTTTGTTGCCGCAAGATGAAATTGAATTAGACCTCTATTTGAGAATTTATAAGGGGAGTTTCTATTTTACAAATCCAAACTTTGTTAATAAAGAAATTGATAATGTAAGAATGTTTGATATTAGTAGTTCTCATAGCGGCTTCATGATTAGAAAAAGATATCCGTATAAAAGTGCATAGAAAGTCGAGACACAAGAAGAAGCATTTGAGATAATTGATAAAGGATTCTATGCTTGGATTGCTCAAATTAAGTTTTTTAATTTGAAAGAGAAAGTTGAATTGCCAATTGATTTAAGACAGTTTGGTTATTAGGAAAAAGACACTAATAATTGGACTTTAATTCTAACTGATGTTCATTGGTAGACTTTTAAGAAAATATTTGGAGCAGAAGACATGGAAATTAAAGCTTTCTATTTCTTTTAGAAGAAAGAGCTTGAAAAGAATTATGCAGTAATGTTAAATGAGTTGTATTAGGATAAAGAGATTTATAAGGGAAAATAGGATTAGTTTGTTAGTGGAATTTTTAAGTTTAGAACAGAGCTTCCATTTGGACAATCAATTAAATCTCCGTTATCTCATGTTAAAGTTAGATATAATGAAGAGAATAATGAGTTTGAGAAGATTAATGGTGGGGAAGAAGCTTTTGAAGAAACTATTAAGACATTAAGACATTATGCTTTACCACTTCAAATCGGTATTTGGACAGCAGCCTACTCATGGAGCGAAGAAATTGAGATGATTTTAAGAATAGGAATTGAGAATGTAATTTATGGGGATACAGATTGTGTAGCTTATTAGGATAATGGGGAATTAAATTAGAAAGTTATTGAGTATAATAAGAAAATAGATGAAGAAGTTCATTCAATTGAAATGAGAAGATATTATAAGATTGAGAAGAAATTAGGAAGATGGCAAGATAAAGGAATTTATAATAGGTTTAAAGCGATTGGAATAAAATGGTATTTAGTTGAGAAAGAAAATAAACTTGATGTTAAAGCTGCCGGAGCAGACAATTCTAATTTAATTAAATGGTTAAAAGAACAAGAGAATCCTTTTGAAAGTTTTGATAAAGAAATGGAAGTTGAAGGTTTATTTAAAAATGTTTATTTTGATTATAAGAATAAGTGTATTAGAATTAGTTCAGACAGCTTTATGAGCAAGTAGCTATAGAAGGAAATTGAAGAAAAAACTAATGGTTTTGTTATTTAAGGAGGAGATTTGAATGGATGATATGGACCTGATATTTTTAAAGAAAGACTTTCTTGGAGAGAAGGAACTCCAATTTTTAAAATCAATTGAGGAGGAGAGAACAATGCTAATTGAAATTAATAAGAAAATTGCAGATTCAGTTGAAAAAGAAGAACTCGATTATTGGAGAGAACTTCGTTCTGATTTTTATAGAATGGGAGAGAAGTTTGTTAAAGGAAGAATTGAGGAAGATAAGCTTAATGGAATTTTAACTGAGAGTGGTGAGTTTAATGGGAATTGAAGTTATCGCTGCTATTAGTGCCGCCGTTGTTGCAGGAGTTGGAGCTATTGCCGCAGGAGTTGTTAGTATTGTTAAAGCAATAAGTGATGGTAGAAAGCCAACCAAAGAGCTTGTTTAGGTTTAGAAAGAAGTTAAAGAAATTAAGAAGGATGTTTTCTAGCTTAAAGAATCTTAGGCAGAAATGAATAAGATACTATGCCGCCGTGAGATTTCTTCTATTTACTATACTTATAATAAAGAGAAAAAGCTACCGTAGAGGGACTTTGAATCAGCCCTCAACATTTACGACGTCTATAAATCAATGGGTGGTAATGGTGCGGCAGAAAGAATGATTGACGAAATCAAAAGTTGGGAGGTAATTTAATGAAGCATATTAAGACATTAGTGTTCTGGAAGGATATTCCAGGCTATGAAGGACTTTATAAAGTTTCAAATCTAGGAGAAGTTAAAAGGTTAGCTGGCTCACCTAGATGTAAAGAAGACAGGATTTTAAAAAAATTATTAGATAAGAATGGCTATTTCTATGTTGACTTATTTAAAAATGGGAAAGGCAAAAAAATTAAAATTCATCGTTTAGTTGCTATGACTTTCCTTCCTAATGAAGAAGAATTGCCAGAGGTAGACCATATTAACGGTAATAAGGCAGACAATAGAGTTTGCAATTTACAGTGGATTACTGGAATTGAAAATAATAGAAAAAGAGAAAATGGAATTTGTGTTCCTAAAAAAATTAAATGTGTTGAAACTGGAGAAGTATTTGAAAGCGCTTCATCTGCTGCAAAAAGTGTTAATAGAACTCCTAATTCTCTATCATATGCATTAAAAAATAACACAAGATGTGCCGGCTACCATTGGGATTATTACAGAGGTGAAAATTAATGAGTGTATTGGAAAATTTATTTAAAAGAAGAAAACCCCAAGAAGCAAAGTCTAAATGGTGGGATAGAACAGCTCTGGATGAAACCGGAGCTGTTTACCGCCTAGCAATTGGTGGTCGTGGTATAGGAAAAACGTATAGTGTATGTAGAACAATTTTAGAGTAGTATTTAAAGAAAGGAAAAAGAAGTGCTTATATTAGACGTTATGAGGAAGAAATAACACCTAAAAATATTGCGGCTCTTTTTAACCCTCACATTGACTACATAGTTGAAGCATCTGAAGGAAAATATAATGCAATCTCCTATAGAGCTAAAGAATGGCATTTATGCTATATTGACGAAGATGGAAAAGTCTTAGAGAAAGACCCTACTGCATTTTGCATTAGTGCGGCAATTAATACTTGGATGACAACTAAAGGGCAAGACCGTGGAGAAGTCAGTATAATCTTATTCGATGAGTTTCTAATAAGAGAGCAATATCTCCGTGATGAATTTGTTGACTTTATGAATGTTGTTTCTTCTTTAATCCGTGATAGAGATGGCGCAATTATTTATATGTTAGCAAATAGCGTTTCTAAATATAGCCCCTATTGGAAGGAGTTTGGAATAACTGGAATTGAATCGATGTAGCAGGGGGATATTAGAATCTACCAGTATGGAGAATCAGATTTAACTTTAGCAATTGAGTATTGTGCCGACGTAAGTGCAACAGATAAGGTTGCCTCTAAATACTTTGCCTTTGATAATCCCCGTCTTAAAATGGTCCGCGAAGGTCAGTGGGAAATTCTAGACTACGACAGACTTCCTCGTGGAAAGTCAATATTCCCAGCAGATATTCGTTATAAATTCTATATTGACTTTAATGACCATTTGCTTTGTGGCAATCTTGTTCATCAAGGTAGTGAACTCTTCATTTTTATCCATGAGTAGACTAAGGAAATTAAAATTGACAGAAAGACAATTATCTATACAATGAAACCAACTACTGAACTTTTCCACGTCCATTTTTTAAAGGACTGTCCCACTGAAATCCATAAAATGATTAGGGATTTGATTTTAAAGAAAGCAGTCTTTGTAAGTAATAATGAGGTTGGAGAAGTATTTAGAAACTGGTGTATTGAAACACAAGGAATTAAATTATGGTAAAAAAAAGAAAGGACACCATTAAGGTGTCCTTTTTATTATGCGTCACGCATAGAAACCAGATTCCAAAATCTGTTTAATTTGTGCTTTTTCTTTATCAGTAGCCTGACTAATTCCACCAACATCAACGTTGCGGCAAACTGTAAATCCACTTAAAGAAGATATAGTAGCTGTCTTATTTGATAAGTAGCCAACAGCATGAGCAAAGTTTTCAGGATTAGTGCAAAGAGGTCTTCTATAAATAATGTAAGGAGTATGATTAATTCCACAAGCTGCGGCACCAGAAGAACCACCACTATACTGAGGAATCTCTTTAGAAGCTCTTGCAAAATTATAAGCATCAGTTAATCCAGTAAGAACATTCTCTGGTCCACTAAATGCTCCACTAACTTCCTGATTAATTGCTCCACTTAAATTACCACTAAGAGCAGAAGTAGCTACACCCATCTTATTACCAACTCCACCTTCAATTGCACCTAATGTATGCTGGACAATTCCAAGGCTTGCATTGATAACATTTGCCGCCATCTGAGAAGCATCAAGTCCACTTAATGGAATTTCTGCTCCCATTCTACATTGCTTAACGAGAACCGGCTGAGAGTTAGTTTCATTGTAAACTTCCCAAACTGCTGAACCATCAGAAACGTCAACTGAAAGCCAAAGGCTAATTGTTCTTCCCATTACAATTGTTGGGTTAAGTTCAAAAGAACCTGCAAATGGAAGGAAGATTTGAATTCGAGTATATGGAGCATAGTCTAAGAAATTATTGTATTGTCTTTCAATTGTAATAGAGCCGCAGTTGAATTGCTCTACTGGGAACAGAGGATAATATTTATCAGTGATATGAAGCTGTCCACCTCTACCAACATACATCTCAGTCTATCCTCCACCCTTATTAAACTGAACAGGATAATAACGAAGAGAAATAAAGTAATCCATTGGATTCTCAGATGTTGCGGCGACAATCTTTTCCCAGAAAGAATCTGGTTTATCCCAAAGCTGTGCCGCTAGTTCATTAATTGCATTTGTAGACATTGCGGCATAGTGAACAAAGTCTGTCATTCCTGGGACATTACCAAACTTAGAAATCGGTTTACCTCTATCTCCTTCATCAGGCTCACCACCAGGTCCAGGAGTAGGCCCAGGTCCAGGAGGAGTATAGGGAGGGATATCTTCCCAGTTAAAATCATTATCAGTAATATCATTTAACTGCCAAGGTCTTAAATCGTCTTCAACTACTTCAAGGTCACCAGTTAACAATGTCCATTGAGGAGTATCTGACTCGTTAAAGTAAGGAACGTGAGTTTCATCAGAAAAGCCATAAATAGCACCATAAGAAGCTGGGTCACCGCTCATTACCTTAGTTTGCATTTCAAGGTCTCGTTTAATTTCTTCTGGATGAATAAGGCGAAGAATCCAAACACTATCCAGAAAACGCTTATAAACAATAAAAGTTGACTGTTCAAGAACAGCTCCTCTTGCGGCATTAGTAAGGAAAGATGCTGGAATTCTACCAACAAGACCACCAAGAATATACTGTTCTCCGCCCATTTCAATTGGCATTCCACCAACAAGTTCAAGGCCTTCGGTTCTTAAAGTAATATAGTCATAGTTGCCAGTAGTCACGTAATTTTTACGAATTGAATGAGAACCAGTAGAACGATAGAAATAGGACAGGCCGGCTTGTGAAGAATGGAGATAATAGGTTGGACATGGAGCAAAATAACCACCAACACCATCTTCATCACCAATCATCCTGGATTGACTAATAGTATAGCCGCAAATCCAAATTTTAACAGTATAGCGACCAGCCATTACTTCCTGAGTATCAGGGTCAACATAATCAACTGTGAATTCAGCCGCACCATTAGCAAAATCAGAAGCTCTTAATTCAAGAACTGGGGTATAATGAGGATAAACACTAAGCTAAAGTCTTGCAGTAGCAACAGCATCATTATAAAGCCAATCATAAAGGTCTTTTGCATCTTCTCCATCTGGAAGAACATTACTAGGAGAAATTGTAATACTGGTTTCCCAAAACCAATCGTCTCTTCCTTCTACTGGCTCATGATTTATAGTGCGAGCAATCATACGAATATTTTGAGGACGACAGTTCTGAGTAGCAATTTCCATTTTATTAATAAAACGGGTATTATGAGCATCATAACCAGAAGTAGAACCACCACTTGCTCCTTGTTTATACCAAGTTCCACCTACATTATATTCGTATAAAGTGTAATTTCCGGCACTTGAATAAGTCTCACTATGGTCTGTTCTACCAGTATCAGCAGTTAATGTCCATCCATAGTTATCTTGGTCTATTGCATCTGTGAATTCAATATAAGCAGCACCCTCAGTATCTACTCTATGAATATGAGAGAGGCGGCCAAATGTTGGAACATAGTCATAAGGAACATAACCCATTACATACTGTTGTCCAATATCACTGGTATATTCCATTGTATTTAAGAATGCTGTTAATTCAATACTCTTATTATCTAGATTCCATGTGTCTTGTGTAGGATAAAAATCAGCTTTAATCATTCAATAACCACCTCCGATTAAATTGTTTTGTAATAAATTGCACCGAAATAAGTTTGAACAGCAGAGAAAGATGGGGTTGTAGAAGCAGATGGATAAATCTCACGGAGAGGAGTGTAGCTGTCAACTCTTTCTTGAACATAATAGCTACCCCAGTTCCAACTCCAATCTCCTGGCTCTGTTAAAACTTCTGTATAAACGCCCTCATCTGCGTGCTAGCCGCCCATCCAACTTAGAACATAATCGCCCTGATTAAAGAGACTAGCTCCATTAAGGAACACATCAGTATAGTTCTGGAAACCAGTTCTAATTTTGAATTCGTTATCTGGGAGATAAGGCTCAGCCATATCTTCTTTTTCACTTCTAATTACATTAGCATTAATTGGCTTAATTTGACCATTATAAGTTTGAAGAACATCAACAGCACAACTAATTATAATTTTCTTACCAATATCAATCTTCATATCGGTGATGAAGTAGGAGCGATTAAAGGGCGCTCCTACCTCACAATAATTCTTAGTTGTATAGCCACTGTTATAATCAAGTTCAAAAGATGGATTCATTAAGTCTACAATTCCTGTAGGTCTAACATTATTAACTGTAATTTGACCACTAAGTGTCTTGGTTAGTTTTCTGGGGTCATCAGAACAACTAGAAAGAGTTATTGCGAAAGACATTTAATCACCACCTTTTAATCTTAAGAAACAAGAGTTCCTTCAAACTTATACCAAGAAGTCCAAGCATTGGCAGAACCGTTCTTAGTTCTAATATAAACTGTAGGAGTTCCGGATACTGTATAAATTTTTTGAATTCTAAGATTAGAGCCTGCAAATGTATTATATTCCATATAAGCTTTCTCCTCTGTTGGACAATTTGTTACTGCTCCAGTTGAGTTTTTCTTATAAATACCAAAATTAGGAGCATTATTTAAATCAGAAGGAAAACTATAAATTGCAGTATCTTGGTTCCCTCCAGTATAATAACCTTCAAAAAATACAGACATTATATTCCTACTGTTAACAATATCATATCCATGCCCACCAGCAGAAATACTAGTTATCTATCTTGTTGACTTACTAATAGACCTATAACTATAATTATAAGAGCCACTATTTTCATTAGGAGTATATGCACTATAATAAACATAAATATATGCACCACTTGTCTCATAAAGGAAATAAGACCCATACCCAGTTTCAGATGTTTTATAAGGCAAACGCTTAGCAATTACATTATCAAAATCATCCTGGCTAATTATATTATTAGTAACACTAATTAATTTAGGGGTCAAATCAGTTCCTCCACCGCCGCCACCTTGAACAGCATCATAAACGGCACCAGAAGTAATTAAGTTGCCAGAATTTTCAGTAGGAACAGTATCAACATTTTTTTCTGCCGCGGCGCCAAGAGTAGGTTTATTCTTAATATAATCATCAGCACTAGAATTAGCCTGATTCCAATCTGCCTAAACATTAACCTCTGCTCCTGCTTCAATACCATCAAGTTTAGTAGCCTGAGCACTTGTCATTAAGGAACTTCCGGTTACCTTGTCAACTTTTCCATTAAGCTCAGAAGTAGTAGCAAGCCCTAAATCGGAAGCAGTTTTATTACCAACTAACTGTTGTCCTTCAATTGACGGCTTATTAGTTAAATTATTATAATTTGTGGTGCCGCCGCCTCCACCACCACCGCCAGCTTCTAACTCATCTACCATTTGATAGAGAATTTCGAGACGTTGACGAATCTGAGAAAGGATTACATCACTATTACTCATTTATATTTCACCTCAATTAAAAAAACTTAAAAAGAAAGGGGACTGGGATTATTACCCCAATCCCCGTTAGTAAGGAAATTAAGCAATTACGAATACAATAACGTTCTCCTGAATATCATTCATATAAGAAGCGTCCCACTTGTAGAAGTAATTGGTATATTCGCCACGAGCATTATACTGGCTAGTTACGCGATAATTTTCATTACATACAGCGGCAGCCTGGTCATCGAACATTACAGCTACAACGCCAGTCTGGTTAACAGTTGCGGTAGAGCCCTCGCCGTCATCAACAGTAACGTTAATCTTAGAACGAGAAGCAAAGTCAGCACCTGCTGTGCCAGTTCCCTGCCAGAACGGAACAGTAGCAAAACCATCCATCTTTACGAATTCATTGTGGAAAGTATCAGAGTAGAGATAAGTTTCCATATCCTTTGCAAACTCACTAAGAACTACAAACTTAAGGTTCTCAGAAGGAGTAAAGGTAATGTAATCAGAATCATTGTAAAGAGAGCCGGCAGTCTTCAGATAGTCTTTGTAAAGAGCAATAGTCTTAGTTGCATAGCGGAGGAACTCAGTATTGCGGAGAGCCTGTGCAGCAGTAAGAGAAGTGCCAGCAGCGGTATTGTATTCAGAAAGAAGATTTACAACATTCTGGTTTCTGTCAATCTTAAGACCAATCAGGTTATTGATAGTTCTCATGATAAGAGCATCAGTAGAAAGAGTCATCTTCATCTGGATTCTGTTCTCAATAGTTGCAATAAAGCGGCCCATCTCAGCAGCAGAAGTAAATGCCTGCTTAAGCTGAATTTCACCAATTGTGATAGGAGCCTCATAAGTAATCTTGTTGTTATAGAACTTAGCCTGTGCAGTAGGAGCGCTAATTACGAATGGGTCAAGTTCAGAAGCCTCTGCGATACCCTTACCATCAAGAGCACCAAGCTTCCAAGAAGTATTCTCCTGGAAATCAGGAACTTCTGCTCTTACCTTCATCATAATAGAACCGTATTCCCAAGAATCATGGAGAATGTTCGGTGCCTGAGAACGGTAAGTTCTGTCAACAAACTTAACACGACCAATCTGGTCAATAAGAGTAGATACGAAAGAATTTAGGTTAGTTCCATTTGAAGTAAAGTCGAGAACTTCCTTACCAATATCAACAATATTGGAAAGGTCCTCAGCTACAACAGCAGTAGAACCAGCGATTTCTTTCATGATTGTAGAATTAAGAACACTAGCAATCTGTTCAACCTTCATTAAAAATCACCTCATTAAAAATTTTAATTGTGGGGCGGCATAGGGATATGTTGAAAATTATTCCTTTAATAATCGGAGGTAATCTAATGGCAAGATGAACACCGCCCCTTCTATATTCAATTTGTAAGGATTGCCGCAAAAATAAGGAAAGGAGCTTTTCACTCCCTTTATTTAAAATTAAAGAGCTCTTTGGCAATCCCTGCTCTTTTCACTAATAATGTAGGATTTAAGAATAAAACCTCTAAAAAAACAAGACAATTTTTCTTCCACAATTAAGTCGCTGGATTGTCTTTAAGTTAAAATTACGGGTCCCAATAGACGTTCAGGTAAACTTCTTTACTTAAATCATTCATAAAGACTTCAACAATGTTCCAAAGCTGAGCAATATCAAATTCTTTAATAACCATGTCTTGCGGGCTAACAGTTCCCTTATTGCCTTCCTCTTCTCTCTTACTGAAAGAACCAGAGCTAGGAAGAACGTTCTCTGTGCCGCCAGTCTATTCATCATAGGATTCAAGTCTTGAATTACCTGAATCGTCATAAGTTGTAGTGTAGTGTTTGTTAGTAATATTTGCGTCTGCTTTGCTCTTATAAGCATTATGTCCATGAATATCCATTGGGTTATCTGCTCCATCTACTGAGCCAGCAACCTGATTCCAGTCAGCAACCATAGGATTCATTGCATAGTTGCTTGAAGGATTTTTGTTATTAGCAAGTGTAATATAAGGAGCATTAGCATCAATTTTCTTTTCATTAGTCCAGTAGTCTGCAATTGGATTGTATTCAATCATCATTGTTTGGATTAGTTTAGTATAGCGAATGTTGTTGAATTTGCAGAACCTTAAAACTCTGTCGTGGAAAACCCTACAAATATGATACCATTGAGCATCATTGTCGTCTGTATAGTTGTAGGAACGTGAGAAAAGCGGTGTTCCTAACATTCTAATATTGAAGTCATCACCAAAGTAGTTCCTAATGTCTTCCCACTCACAAATTACTGGATAAGGGCGAGCTTCTCCTGTCATTATGTCAATGTAGGTTCCTTTACTTCCATCGAAGAACTCAGCAATTTTATGGTAAGCCTCAATCATTAAATCGTTAGCATCATGATAGGGGTCTCCTTCCTGAGTTCTCATAGAAATGTTGTAAGCCCAGTTCTAAAGCTCAGCCATCGTAACGAAAATGCCGTGGCGACCTCTGTCTGGGTCAGTTAATCTAACTTGCTGTGGTCTTTTACCCATTAGTTATCGCCTCCGTCTTCTTCGTCTTCTTTCTTTTCAATTTCCTCTTTAACTTCCTCTTCTTTAACTTCCTCTTCCTTAGGAGTTTCTTCTGGTTCTGGAACCTTATCTTCCTAAACGTCCTCTCCTAAATCCTCTTCTCCTAATTCCGCATTAATGTCATCGTTGAAAACATCAAGATTAAGCTCAACACTAATTGAAGTTCCGAAAAGCTAATTAATTTGCTCAACGGCTCTCTTTCTATTCTCCATCATATTCTCAATATTGATGTCTAAAGAGCCTGTCATTAGGTCTGTTTCAGCAGTATTAACACGTTCTCTCTTCATGTTGTAGTTAGCACCAATTCCAATTTCATTGTAGAACTGTGCCAGGATATATTGGTGAGCTTCAATAAGGTTAAGAAGTGTATTTGTTTGTCCAGTTGTAGCCGCCGGCAGAACACCAACTTTATCAATAATGTCTTGCTGAACAATCTTATAGGGCTTACCATCATAGATATCCCTTAAGATAACCTCTGCACTTCTCGCCATTACGTCAGTATCGGCAGTCCAAATTTGAGAAACTCTTCCATTGATTTGGCTTACATTAAGTGAGCTAATGTTGTCTGCGAGTAGACCTGCTGTCTAATAAATTAAACCAAAGAGTCCAGCAGGACCAGTTCTATCACTCATCACGTCAACGTCGCTGTTGCCCATAAGAATACCCTCTAGCCCCTCTGTTGAAGAACTTCCATCCTTACGTCTAATGCGAACTTGCTTAGAACCAAGAACTGGATTTGCAATAATGAAGAACTGCGGCTCATAATAAACGTTTGGTTCTCCACCAACACTACCATCAAGTGCATAGAGTTTGTCATTGAACTTAGTAAAGCAAACCTTACCTCGTAGAACAAGGCTTAAGTTAAGTGCTCTTTCATCAATTGTTTCCGGTAAACCTTCCCATTTAAACAGGTTACATACCTTGTTTGTTAAAAGGTCAAAGTAAACGTTGAAGTTATGCTAGACATTAGTAATGCCCTTATAACTTACAGGACAGTTAACATACATTGTTATCACCCCGTTTTATAATCTAAGAGGTCTCCCTCCTACTATTAAGTAATCTCCACT
>JAEEGL012949033.1_pt1 | contig 13393 bp, 14 predicted proteins | sample 9134231 | NCBI WGS metagenome assembly JAEEGL01 (sample SAMN16246548, study PRJNA631951) | gut metagenome | biome: gut microbiome; feature: rumen; material: fiber-attached | host: Bos | place: Iran: Karaj | collected 2018-10 | reverse complement strand
TGAGACAGAGCTGCATAATGCGGCAGAAAGGTGATATATGAAAGCTGAAGGAAGAGTTTTTAAATTCGGTGACAATGTTGATACTGACGTTATAATACCTGCAAGGTATCTTAATTCCTCAGATCCTGCGGAGCTGGCTCAGCACTGCATGGAAGACATAGATGCCGAGTTCGTAAAAAAAGTTAAAAAGGGTGACATCATCGTAGCTGATAAGAATTTCGGCTGCGGCTCATCCAGGGAGCATGCTCCCATAGCTATTAAGGCTGCAGGTGTGAGCTGTGTTATAGCAGATACTTTTGCAAGGATATTCTATAGGAATGCCATAAATATAGGTCTTCCTATTCTTGAGTGTCCGGCTGCAGCAGCTGCCATAAAGGACGGGGATGAGGTGGAAGTCAATTTTGACGACGGTATCATCACAGACAAGACTACGGGAGAGACTTTTAAGGGCCAGGCTTTCCCTGAGTTTATGCAGAAGATCATTAAGGCTGAAGGTCTTGTAAATTATCTTAATTCTAACGAAGGCTGATGTACGCATATTTTAAAGGAATACTGGTGCAGAAGACACCGGGACATATTGTTATAGAGACTTCGGGGATAGGATATAACATCTTTTTCCCTGAAGGTCGTATGGACTATCTGCCGCCTGTGGGGGATGAAACTGTGGTATATACCTACACATCTGTCACGCAGGATGCATTGTCCCTTTATGGTTTTCCCACGTCTGACGAGCTTGATCTGTTTAAGATGCTGATAACTGTCAGCGGTGTGGGACCGAAAGCCGGTATGGCACTTCTTTCCGTGTTAAGTCCGGAACAGGTGGGGACTGCGATCATCTCCGGAGATGCCAAGACTCTTTCAAAGGCAAAAGGTGTTTCCTCCAAAACTGCCGAAAGGCTGATCGTTGACCTTAAAAATAAAATAGATCCCGGGAAATTTATATCCGGCGGGATTACTGTACCGGATCCTGATGATGCTGCCATGGACAGCGGTGCTGCACAGGATACCTGTGATGCACTGATGGCTATAGGCTACAGCAAACGAGAAGCAATGCAGGCCGTATCAAAGGCTCTGCAGGCAGAAGGTGCCGAAGCTGATTCGGATGTACTTATAAAAGCTGCACTCAAATATATGAAACAGCCGTGAACCATACCGGTTCCGGCAATATATGAATAAAATGCCCAAGAGGATGATAGAAACATCATTTACAGCAGAAGACGAAAAGATTGAAACAACTCTCAGACCTCAGTTTTTAAAGGACTACATTGGTCAGGAGAAATTAAAAAGCAATCTGTCTGTCTATATAAAGGCTGCCCTTCAGAGAGGGGAGCCTCTTGATCATGCACTATTTTTCGGACCTCCGGGACTGGGAAAGACTACTCTTGCGGGGATCATAGCTAACGAGATGGGAGTGGGAATAAAAATAACCAGCGGTCCGGCAATAGAAAAGCCCGGGGAACTTGCTGCAATACTTAATAACCTGCAGCCGGGGGATGTGCTTTTCATCGATGAGATACACAGGCTTCCAAGGACGGTGGAGGAAGTGCTTTATCCTGCAATGGAAGACTTCCAGATAGACATCATTATCGGCAAGAACGGTGAGTCCACTAAATCCGTAAGACTTGAACTTCCGCATTTTACGCTGATAGGGGCAACTACAAGGTCGGGGCTTCTGTCTGCGCCTTTACGTGACCGTTTCGGATTAAATGAGCATCTGGAATACTATTCCCATGATGAACTGAAGCAGATAATACTCAACTCAGCAAGGAAGCTTTCGGTGGAGATAACCGATGACGGTGCTATGGAAATGGCGAAGCGGTCAAGGGGAACACCGAGGCTTGCAAACCGGATGCTTAAGCGTGTGCGGGATTTTGCCCAGATTAAATTCGATGGAGTCATAACACAGGAAGCCGCCGAATATGCGCTGGAACTTATGAAGGTGGACAGAGACGGGCTGGATGAGCTGGACAGGAATTATCTGCGTATGATAATAAAGAATTTTGCCGGAGGTCCGGTTGGGATAGATACTATCGCAGCCTCTCTGGGAGAGGATTCAGGTACCATCGAGGATGTCTGCGAACCGTATCTGCTGCAAAACGGCTATATTAACCGTACGCCAAAGGGACGGGTGGCAACCGACAAAGCTTATGACCATATAGGCTTGATTTAATCAGACAATATGTATATAATATCTGTTGGTTTACATAATTAATCTGTAGTGCGAAGCACGAAAATGTCTGTAAAAAGATTCGGATCTGCGTACAATAATATTAAAGAGGAGAGCACAATGGCCGAAAAGAAAACAATCAGAGTCCTGATCGACAATAAAGTTATGACGATGAGCAGCTGCGAGAGCGAAGAGTATATGCAGAAAGTGGCTAACTACATCAATAACAGGATTGAGGAATGTGAAAATGTCAGGGCTTTTCATGGCGCGGCTCCCGATATAAGGCACAGACTTCTTGAAATCAATATTGCGGATGACTATCTTAAGGCACAGGCACGCATAGCTGAGCTGGAGCAGGAGCTCAAGGCTAAGAACAATGACCTTGATGATATCAAGCATGACAGCATAAACAAGGCAATGATGGCTGATGACATGAAAAAGAAACTGGACCAGGTTCAGAAAGAACTTAAGGAAAGTGAAAAGAAAGTCGTGGAGCTTCAGCTTGAACTGAAGGGACGTGGCAGCAATCCGATAAAGCATTGATCATATGGAACTTCTTTCTCCGGCCGGTGATCATGAAAGTGCCATTGGCGCACTGAATGCGGGGGCTGATGCTGTTTATCTTGGAGCACAGCTTTTTTCTGCGAGGGCATCTGCCAAAAATCTGACTGTCGAGGAGCTTAAGGATGTGATATCCTATGCTCATCTTCTTGGCAGGAAAATCTATCTTACAACTAATATACTGATGTACAATAGCGAGCTTTCAGAGCTTTTTGAGATGATGGATCCGCTGTATGAAAGCGGTCTGGATGCATGTATAATCCAGGACCTTGGTGTGTTGCGTGCTTTTGGTGAGCGTTATCCCAAGCTGGGCCTTCATGCCAGCACGCAGATGGCTGTAATGACTGCGTACGGCAGCAAGTGGCTTATGGACAGAGGTGTGTCCAGGGTAGTGCCGGCCAGGGAACTGTCGCTTTCCGAGATAAAGGAAATCAAAAAGACCGGTGTAGAGGTGGAGTGCTTCATACACGGTGCCATGTGCTATGCTTATTCGGGCAAGTGCCTTATGAGTTCCATTGCAGGAGGCAGGAGCGGAAACCGGGGAAGGTGCGCAGGACCATGCAGGCAGAAGTATAGAACCGAAAACAGCGGTTATGCATATTATCTAAGCATGAAAGATATGTGCAGTGCAACATACATTGACCGGCTGATAGACGCAGGCATTGATTCATTTAAGATCGAAGGCAGATTAAAGAGCCCCGAGTATACTGCGGGCGTGACGGCGGTTTACAGAAGGCTGATCGATGGATACCGTAAAAACGGAATATTGACTATTACGGAGGATGACAGGCAGTATCTGGATGAACTATATATACGCTCAGACAGGCAGGAGGGATATTATTTTAAGCATAATGGCAGGGAGATGGTATCGGTAAAATCCCCTGCATATGTGAAGACACCCGACGGACTTAAGGAAAGCATCAGAAATAAATATCTTACCGGAAAATGGAAAATCCCTTTGACCGGTACTTTGAAAGTAAGGTGCGGTGAGGAACTGGAGTTAAGCCTTACTCTTTCAAAAGACGGCCTTGCAGGAATGATCAAAGATAAAGAAAAGAATTCCGGCAAATCGGGCAGTACAATTCTGAGCGATGTAACGGATAGTGTGGTGACGATTACTGTACGTGGCGGAACTGTACAGAAAGCAACCGGTACGCCTGTATCGGATGATATGCTTTCTGATAAGATCAGAATGACCGGTGATACGGATTTTATAATAGACAGGCTTGATATAGATAATGACGGTGACAGTTTTGTACCGGTCAGTGTACTTAAGAAACTGAGAAGACAGGCACTGGAGGCGATGACTGCGGCGGTCATTAAAAATCAGTGCAGGAATACTGTAAGCAAATCGATGCCTGCGTGTTTCAAATCCGGAAAAGACGGATGCAAGGCTGAATGCGGTAAAACTGAACCTGTCAGAGGCTTTATTGCGGCAGTACGTACCAAAGACCAGCTTAAAGCTGTTTTAAAGAGTGATCTTCCGGCCGGCATACTCATCAGGGATTTTGAAATGCTTTCTGATGATGCCTTTATGGATTCGTCATTGATAAAATACGCAGCAGGATCAGGCAAAAAAATATTTTTTGCGCTGCCCGAGATCATAAGGCAGAAAGATGCCGGAAAGATAAGATGCAGGACTGAGGAACTATGCAAAAAGGGGCTTTTTGACGGCGTTTACTGTGACGGTGTGGATGCTCTGGCTATAGCTTCGGAGTTTTTTGACAGATCACATATAAGAGGTGACATACATCTGTACGCTTATAACGATATTGCGGTTTCCGTGCTTGAAGAAAACTGTGCATCATATACAGCGGGGCTTGAGCTCAACTCAAAGAAGCTTAACCATATGTATGCAGCGGGAAATCCGGAGCTTTTAGTGTATGGCCGTCTCCCGCTTATGTACTCGGCAAACTGTATATACAAGACTTCCGGTAAATGCAATAAAAAAGCCGGCAGCTGCATAATAAATGATGAAAAGGGACATAGTTTTCCGGTAGTGCCCATACATGTTTTCTGCTACAACATATTGTTTAACTGCGTGCCGGTTTCTCTGCATAATGTATGGGTAAAGATAAGAGACGGCAGTATTGCGGATTGCTACAGGCTCGAATTTTCGACAGAAGATATTACGAAAACAGCGGATATCCTTTCTATGTTTGATGCACTGGTAAATGGAAGGAATATTGACGCTGAAAAAATTCTGGGACACGATGGTTTTACAGCAGGACATTTTTCAAGAGGGGCAGAATAACAATTGATTCTTTTTCTGATCGAAATAGGAAAATATCTCAATATCATACTGCTTGCTTTTTACACGCTCCTTTCTTTCTTTGCCATGAAAAGAAGGGATGACGATGGAAGGAACGGTCTGTTCTATCTTCTGGAAACTCATGTTTATCTTCTGTTTACCAGTGGAATGGCATGTCTTACACTATCTTATTATGACAGGGGCGACAGTGAAATGGTGTCAAAGGTCATAATGATGTGGGCTGTTGAGCTGGTGCTTATGTTTGCCTATTCCAGGGTTATGTATCACTTTTATCCGGAATTGAACAGGCTTATCCTTGTGCAGACTGTATTTATGATGTCCATAGGTTTTGTGGTTCAGTTCCGCATATCCCAGCAGAAGGCCTTGAGGCAGTTCTCAATAATCGTGGTTTCACTTGTGATATCTGTTTTCATTCCGATGATAGTCCATAGGCTGAAACTGATCAAAAAATTCTGGTATGTGACCGGAATCATAGGTGCAGGGGCACTTATAGCTGTTTTTGCACTGGGAGCCATAACAAACGGAGCAAAGCTTTCGATAAAAATTTTCGGACTTATTTTTCAGCCGTCTGAATTTGTAAAGATCCTTTTTGCGTTCTTTATTGCAGGCATACTATATGAAATATATAACATGAAGCGCTTTATCATCGCATCGGTCTGTGCAGCCGTATTTGTAATGGTGCTGGTCATCTCCAGGGATCTGGGGATGGCACTTATCTTTTATGTGATGTTTTTCGCCATGGTCTATATGGGAACCGGAAGGTTCCGGTATGTTTTGTTGGGAACGGCAGGAGGGCTGGCGGCAGTAGTGGCGGCCTATGCCATGTTTTCACATGTCAGAGTCAGGTTCAATACATGGATCGATCCATGGACAGATATTGATTCTACGGGATATCAGCTTACCCAGTCCATCTTTGCCATAGGTACGGGGGGATGGTACGGAAGGGGCATAGGGCGAGGACTTCCCGGAACCATACCTGAGGTGGGGGAAGATTTTGTCTTTTCAGCCATAGTAGAAGAATCAGGGGCTCTTTTTGGCATGCTTCTCATACTGCTCTGTCTGAATTTCTGTTTCATTATGCTTCTGCTTGCGGGCAGGATAAAAGATAAGTATTACCGCATAGTCGTAATGGGACTTGCAGTGTGCTACGGCACCCAGGTGTTCCTTACCATAGGCGGCGGTCTGCGACTGATTCCCCTTACCGGCGTGACTCTGCCGCTTATAAGCAGCGGCGGAAGCTCAGCCCTGGCTACGCTCTGCCTGATATCCGTTGTACAGGGCGTGGGACTTATCAGGATGGATGAAATCTACGGAGATGATGAGGATGACAGCGAAATAGCTGAAACTGAAGATGAAGCTGAGATTTGTGATATAGATGAAAATACTGAGAAACCGGATGATATTGAAGACGATGCCGAAGACTATGATATAGATTCAGATGAAGATTCATCGGATGGATATTATGATTCAGATGATTTTGATGATGGATATGATGATGAAGAAGTCTCTGATGCTGGCGAAGATGATGACGATGAATTGTATGATGAGTATGCGGAAGAATCATGCTTAGATAATGATGATTACGAGGACGAAGGACCTGATGCTTATGAAAAAAGCGAAACGGAAGAAGAATATTATGATGGTTACGAGGATAAAGACGGGGCTTATGATTCCGAATATGAAGGAGAAGACGCTGTGTCTATAAATGATGATACAGGCTTCGAGGCAGACGGCTATGAGGACGAGCCTGAGGATGATGATTTAATGTGTGAGGACCAAGAGGGTGAGCGTAATGTCAAAAGAAAATAGTATGGAAAATAAAAAAACGTTTTTATTGTTTGTATACATAGTTATTGCTATGGTTCTCTTTCTTGTAGCCAAAAGCTATTCCAGTGTTGGGGAAAGTGGGGAGTTATCTGCAGAATGGCTTAGGGGCATATATTGCGTCGGGGAGTTTGCTGTCGCTATGGGGGTGTTGTTTTATGGATTTTTTTTCGAAAGAATCGATGGCAGGGTTCTTTATACGCTTCTTACCTGTCTTTTTGCCGGCGGGGTGATTGTTATGTTCATAAAGCCGGCAGCTCCATTGTACATCATTGGTTCGTGCTGTGAACTCTTTTCGTTGGGGGTAGTTACGGGAGAAATGCTTTATTGCGCAGCAATTAATCTGAGGGACAGTAAATACCGCTTCCTCATATTGACGGGCGCAATTGCCGTTGGATTTCTGTTGCAGTTTGTGCTGCGTGGCATAAACGACTGGTGGTTTTGTCCGGTGTTGCTTATAGCCCTATTTCTTGCTGTGATTTTTATGGGGCAGAATAAGGAGATGGAAGTCTGTTCCGCAGTAAAAACAGATGCCATGGACGGCGGAAATCTATCTGTGACTGATGACCTGAATGGGGAATTTGTTTCACGGACAGTCATTGTCAGGACCTGCCTACTCTGTGCTGTCCTTCTTATGTTTGAGGGGCTGATGGATGGGCAGATTATGTCTATTGTATGGGAAAATGGTGGTACAGCTTCAATAGTTTATTCCTGGCCAAGGCTCATGATCATTGTGGGATACATGCTGGTGGGGATTGCTGTGCATTTGGTTAAAAAGATAAACGCAGTTGCGCTTATTCTGGTGGTGCTGCCTGTCATAGCTGTTAACCAGCTGGCCTGGGCAATGGGTAATCATGATGAAAGCGGGATGGTAATATTTATTTCTTTGTTCTATCTTGGGTTAGGTGTGGCAAGCTCTTTTTATCACATTTCTTTCATGGATCTTGCGGTAAGAAGCCGCTATGGAAGATTATGGGCGGGGTTTGGAAGGGTGATAGATGGAATAGTCACTGTTGGATTGAGCTTGTTTTCAGGACTGCTTCTAAAACAGGAATCAGTGATAATAGCTATTGCTTTGCTGTGGTCTGCTGTCGTTGCTCTGTTAATTTCGCACGTTCTGGAAAGCAGGAATGAATCCAGACAGAAGAATAAGGCTCAGAATTCTATTCCTGAGCCTACGGAGGATGAGTGGATAGAGATATTCGCAAACGAATTCGGCTTGACGGAGAAAGAGAAGTATGTGTTTAAAAAATGTGTTACAACTGAGGACATAAATGATGCAATGGCACAGGATCTGTCCATATCAAGGCGGCTGCTGCAGAAATATATCGCTTCAATCTATGAAAAGACCGGTTGTGAGTCAAGATCAGGACTGGTAAGGAAATACTATGAGGTTCAAAAAATGGCTGGACAGCACATAAGTGCATAGTTATGTACAGTCCTGATAATCATTTCTTTAGCACGCTAATGAGAACAAGAGCTATACGATGACTGTTCCTGCAGGAACTGACTGGACTGCAGCCCTGAATGACAATGGCTGGGCCGGTTTTAAGAATGTAGGGATGTGCGGGATTTTTAATAGTTTTGATATATAAAAAGTGATATAATTCTATCTGTGGCCGGATAATGCGGAAAAAACCGGTTATCAGACTGATACCGAAGATTATTTTCAGGAGGGGTTAGAATGAAAAAAACAGTTAAGAATGCTATCAAAAAAATGGTAAAGAAGCAGACTGATGCATCAATGAAGAAGATTTTCAGGATCATCGTGATCACATGTCTGTTAAATATTGGTGTTGCTATTCTTTTTAAGGCATTAAAGGACTGATATCCTGATTCCGAAATACAGCCGTAACTGCTGTATGCATTCAGCGCTCGGTTTGGCATGGTTAAACGAAAAAATATTTTAGCGTTTAGCCTGTATGATTTAATGGCAAAGAAAAAAAGAAAGAAAAAGAAGAAGCCTGTTAACAGGGCGGCGGGAGTAACGGCTGCCCTTTTTTCCGTTGTTTATGTTCTGATGATACTTGCTCTGGTGTGGCACGAGACCAGGGAAAGAAACGAAGTCTATTCCAATTCTTACAACCGTAAAAGGATAGAAGTTATAGAGGCTGAGATAACCCGAGGGATCATATATGCTTCCGACGGGACTGAGCTTGCATACACTAAGGCTGATTCGGAAGGGAAAGAAACAAGGATATACCCTTATGATGACATGTTTGCGCATACGGTGGGATACAGCGCCCAGGGCGGAATGGGGCTGGAAAAGCAGATGCAGGAATACCTGATGAGTGCGGATATCAGCCTGAGCGAACGCTTAAGCAATGACCTTAAAGAATCCAAGGATCTGGGTAACAGTGTATATACATCCCTTGATCCGGCGGTCCAGCTTATCGCATATAACAGTCTGGGACAGTACAAGGGGGCGGTTATTGTTACAGAGGCAAAGACGGGCAGGATACTCGCCATGGTCTCGAAGCCCTGTTTTGACCCGAATTCCATAGAGGCGGAGTGGGACGAAATCAGCAAGGATGAGACAAACAGTCCTCTGATGAACCGTGCGTCCCAGGGGCTTTACCCTCCGGGGTCAACATTCAAGATCATCTCTACACTTGAGTATTTAAGGGAACATCCCACGGACTGGTCTAAGTATTATTACAATTGCAGTGGAAAGATCACAAAGGGTGATACCACGATTCGTTGTTTTCATGGAACTGTCCATGGCGGTCTTGATCTTAAAGGCTCCTTTGCAAAATCCTGCAATTCTTCCTTTGCAAATATAGGCCTTGGGCTTGACAGGACAAAATTTGCGCAGACTCTTGAATCTCTTATGTTTAATCAGGTCCCGCCTGTGGATTTTGAGGCTAATCCCAGCCATATCAGCATGCGCGAGAATATGACGGAAGAAAACATCATGCAGACTGCTATCGGGCAGTCGGAAACTCTTGTAACACCTCTTCAGATGAATATGGTCACCCAGGCTATTGCAAATGACGGGGTGATGATGAAACCTTATATGGTTGACAAGGTGGTCTCATCAGACGGAAATATAATCAAGAGCTATGCGCCAAGGCCACTGGGGACGGTGATGACTGCAGAGGAAGTGGCTGTAATGCGTACCTTTATGGAGGATGTTGTGCAGTCAGGAACTGCTACAGCTCTTAAGGGGCTGCCGTATACGGCTGCCGGAAAGACAGGTTCAGCGGAAATATCCGACAGCAGTGATATCAGTCATGCCTGGTTTACCGGCTATGCACCGGCAGATGATCCTGTCATAGTTGTTACCGTGATAATGGAAAGAGCCGGAACAGGTGGTTCTACTGCGGTTCCTGTTGCCCAGAGGATACTTTCCGGTTATTTCGGAAGACGACCAAATCTTTAAATATTTTCAAAGCATATCTTCTTATAGCGTTTGCAAAATCAACATAAATATCATATAATTTAGATTGGTTTTGCGTTTTTACACATCGAAAGGGGTTGACATCATTGATAGAAGCAGTCAGCTGTGGCGGTGTGGTTATTTTTCGAGGCAAGATCCTTCTGCTATATAAGAATTTCAGGAACAGGTATGAAGGATGGGTACTGCCTAAAGGCACTGTTGAGCCGGGGGAAGAATATCCGCAGACGGCGCTCAGGGAAGTTAGTGAAGAATCAGGCGCAAAAGCCTCTATAGTCACATATCTCGGAAAGACCGGTTATACGTTTTACGTGCCGGAGGATGTGGTGAATAAAGAGGTTCACTGGTACCTGATGAAGGGGTGCAATTATTACAGCAAGCCCCAGAGAGAAGAGTATTTTGTGGATTCCGGGTATTATAAGTACCACGAGGCTATCCATTTGCTTAAATTTGCAAACGAGAAGACCATACTTGAACGTGCTTACGGTACTTATCAGACTTTATACCGCGGCAGACTATGGGGAGTATGAATGATAGAATTCGAGAAGGCATTATATACAAGTCCTTATGCTGCTTCCCATAGGAAAGATATATGTGACAGGCTGAAAAGAGGAGAAATGGTTCTCGGTTATTTTGCCCTTTACATTAATCCTGAGACGGGAATGCCTGAATCCATACCTTCATATATGCTGCATGCAAAATACTATAAGCGGCAGAAGATCAGGATAATCGGACTTGCCGAGAATTATGAGTATGCGCTGCGTTATCTGGCACATGCTGCAGGCAGGCGGTACGGGAAATGATGACATTTCTTGAGATATTAAAGATAATCGGTATAGTACTGCTTGTTCTGGTGGCTCTTATAGTGGTTTTGCTGGCGGCAATTATTCTGGTGGTTTGTTTCTGGCCGTTTGGATATGAACTGATAGCTGCAAAGCACGATGCTTTCGATGCACTCGCAAGGGTACATTGGATTTTCAGGATACTGAAGATAGATATCTGGTACGAGGACGGACTGCAGGCTCAGGCAAAGCTGTTTGGGAAAGTGGTGTACGACCTGAATGCGGAGGATGAAGAAGAATCCGGTGAAGGTGATGCTGCGGATACTGTTTCGGATAGCAGCCGGAAAGCAGCAGTGAATGGCAGCGGTGAGACTGTTTTCAATGATGAGACAGAAAATCGCCTGCCGGCTGAATCCGAAAGTTCAAAGTCTGAACCGGAAAAAATAACAGACAGTGGAACTGATAAGGGCAAAAAAGTAAAAAAAATTAAAAAAGAAAAAAAGGGGACAGGGAAGAAAGGCTTTGGCAGGCGGCTTGATGAGTTTTTTAACAAGGCTGATGCAAAGATCGACGAGGTCCTGGATTTTCTGATAGACCTTCCGGAAAAAGCAGACGGGCTGATAGATAAAGCCGTTGACAAAGCAGATGAGATAATCGATACGGTAGATTATTATTCCAGGCTGATGTCAAGCAGCGGTACCGAATATGTGTGGGAAGTGACAAAGAAAAGAGGCGCTGCCATACTGAAACAGTTCATCCCCAAAAAGCTGGACTTAAAGCTTGATTACCGTAACGATGATCCGTGTAAAGTGGTCAAGGTATGGCAGTATTATGCAATATCGCTTCCTATAATCGATATGATACCCGGAAAAGTCGAGGTTTCATCAGAGCAGTCGGAAGAGAATGATTATGAGCTGGATACAAAGGTGTGCGGAAGGTTTTATCTTGGTCCCATATTATGGCATGCAGGAGTGTGGTATATGGATAAGAAAGTCAGAGGTTTTATAAGGCGCGCAAAGCGGGAGGGAAAATAAATGGCAGAAAACAATGTTTCAAATGTAATGGATTCACTGATGAAGGATATGGATCATCTTGTTGGTTCCAAGACTGTTATCGGTGAGCCGACGGTAGTAGGTGAAACCACGTTCATTCCATTGGTGGATGTATCCTTTGGTGTGGCGGCAGGTGCTGTCAGCAGGGACAAGAAAAACGGCGGGGCCGGCGGATTGAGCGCTAAGATGACACCTTCGGCAGTCCTTGTTATACAGAACGGTCATTCAAGGCTTATCAGTGTGAAAGATTCTGATTATGTGACCAAGATAATTGATATGGTTCCTGAGGCCATTGATGCCATAAAGGCAAGAGTGGCAGTCAAGACTGATAAGGAAGAAGCGGTAAAGGCAGCATTTCCTGAAGGAACCGATCCCGTAACCAAAAATATTTGATAATAACTGAAGTACTCGGTTGTTTAATTTATTTGTGTCGTTTATGCCTGCCCGAAGCAGGCGTGAAGATTTGGTCAGGTAATAATGGCAGATTTTGATAAGGAGATAAACGATATCAGTACCGGCCGGGAGCTGGATGACATGAAGCGCAGGCTTTTCAGGGAAAAGGTCAGCCTGGCTGCGGAAAAAAATGAGCTTCAGATGCAGAAGGATGAGCTGAAAGCGCAACGCAAGGTTCTTGCGCAGGAACGCAGGCAGCTTGAGAGGGAGACCAGGCAGCTTTCCATAAAGATGAATGAGCTGAAGGAATCTGCTGAGTTCGAGCGCAGGCGTCTCAGAGAGGATGAGGATCTTCTGTCAAGGAAAAAAAGCCTTATTGAGAATGCCTACAAAAACATGGAGCAGGATAAAAAGAATATCCGGCGTGAGTATGAGCATATAGAGCGGACCAGGGAGAACCTAAGACGTGCCGAACAGATCCGTAATGAAAGAAAAGAGGTCTATGCGACAGGGCTTTTTTTCAGGGGAGTGAATAATCCCATAGCTCTTAAGAAAAGATATAAGGATCTGATGAAGATATATCATCCCGATAATATCAGCGGGGATCCCGAGATAATACTTAAGATAAAGGAAGAATATGAGGAACTCTGTCTGCAGTTCGGAATGAGCGGGAGAAGGGCATAAAAAAATCACATCTAAGCGATGTGATTTTCTTTTGCTGATTTAATATGAAATCGCTGTTTACGCTCTCTCAACAGCACCGCTCTTTAAGCAGGTAGTGCATACGTGCAGATGCTTGGGAGTCCCGTTAACGACACACTTTACATTCTTTATGTTTGCATTCCATATATGATTTGATCTTCTATGAGAATGGCTGACATTGTTGCCGAAATGCTTTCCCTTGCCGCAGATATCACATTTTGCCATGGCCTTTACACCTCCCTT
>JAEEGL012657020.1_pt1 | contig 13393 bp, 14 predicted proteins | sample 9134231 | NCBI WGS metagenome assembly JAEEGL01 (sample SAMN16246548, study PRJNA631951) | gut metagenome | biome: gut microbiome; feature: rumen; material: fiber-attached | host: Bos | place: Iran: Karaj | collected 2018-10 | reverse complement strand
GTTTAACATATTGTTAAAACATAAATTATGTGATAAAATAGCAGACAGACCATTTAAAGGAGTAAAAAGAGTGTATAATCTGTCTGACATCACAACCGTAAAACGGCTTCTTGAACAGAACGGCTTTCATTTTTCAAAGTCGCTCGGTCAGAACTTTCTTATAGACGCGTCCGTCTGTCCGAGGATGGCTGACGAAGCGGTTTGCGACGGTGAAACGGGCGTTCTCGAAATAGGCGCGGGAGTCGGTGTTCTTACGAGCGAACTTGCCGAAAGAGCCGAAAAGGTCGTTTCGGTTGAGCTTGACACACGGCTTTTACCCATTCTTTCAAAAACTCTCGGTGAATATGACAATGTTGAAATTGTGAACGACGATATTCTTAAGGTGGATTTGCCCGCTCTTTTAAAAGAAAAGTTCGGTGACAGGAAGGTTTCCGTCTGCGCCAACCTTCCCTACTACATCACCTCACCCGTTGTTATGAAGTTGCTTGAGAGCAACTTGCCTATTGAAAAAATCGTGGTAATGGTCCAGAAAGAGGCGGCTGACAGAATCTGCGCCGAAGTCGGCGACAGGGAATCGGGAGCTTTAACCGTAGCGGTCAATTACTATTCCAAAGCCGAAAAGCTGTTTTTTGTGCCTAAGAGCTGTTTTCTTCCCTCGCCTAAGGTTGACAGCGAGGTTATTTCACTTCATCTTTTGAAAACTCCGCCTGTAAATCCGAAGGATATCAACATTTTCAGGCAGGTTGTCAAATCTGCTTTTGCTCAAAGAAGAAAAACAGCCGTCAACTCCTTAAGCTCGGGGCTCGGAATTGAAAAAAGCGATGTTTCCGAACTTTTAAAGAAATGCGGATTTGACGAAAATATAAGAGCGGAACGGTTTACAATGTCCGATTTTGAAAAGATTTCAGATGCGGTTTATGAATACAAAAAGGAACGGTGAAAGCTATGAACAATTCATTTTTTGCATTTTCTTCAAGAACTAAATATATTTACCGCTGGGCGCTTATGAGAAACACCGAAAAAGAAAGCCTTGCCGAGCATTCGCTCGAGGTCGCTACCCTCGCCCACGCGCTTGCGGTAATCGGAAATAAAAGATTTAATAAAAAATATAACGCCGAGCGCGCGGCAACTCTTGCCCTTTATCACGACACACCTGAAATCATTACGGGCGATATGCCCACACCAGTCAAGTACAACAGCGACGAAATGCGCAAGGAATTCAAAAAGATTGAAGACGGCGCGTGCAACAGACTTCTTGATATGCTGCCCGACGATTTGAGAGAGGATTATTCGTCAATGTTTTTCAAGGAAAAGGACGACGAAGAGCTCTGGAAACTTGTCAAAGCTGCGGATAAGCTAAGCGCATTGATTAAATGTATTGAAGAAAGAAAGGCGGGCAATACGGAATTTCGGATGGCTGAAAAAAGCACCAAACAAATCATAAAGAAACTTGACTGTCCCGAATGCAACGTATTTTTAGAGGAATTCATCCCCGCATACGAATTAACTCTCGACCAGTTATAATAAAAAAACGGTATGCAGATTAACTGCATACCGTTGATTTTTTATTTATCAATAATAACTGAAATTGCTGACTTCATTCGCAAGCGAAACACTGAAAACTGCGGTCAGAACTGCCACGACAATACCTATAACAATTCCGATAACAAACCAAATCCAGTATGAACGCGCAAAGTTTCTGCGGTTGATGTTGTCCGAGCTGACCGAAAAAATTATCAGACAAATAAAACCGACCAGAGGAATTGAAAATAAAAGCATATAGCCGAAATATGCCCAAGGACTTAACGGCTTGTACTCAGGCGGAATCTGAGCGCCGCCCTGCTGATAAGAAGGAGCAACAGGCGGTGTCTGAGGATAAGCGTTATATGCATTCTGCTGGGGAATGGGCTGTGCGACCGGCTGAGGAGCGGGAGCGCTGACGGGAGCGCCGCAGTTAGCGCAGAAGCCTGTGCCGGGAGCAACGGGAGCGCCGCATTTTGGACAATTCATAATAAAACCTCCGTTTATTAATTTACTATTTGATTATATGTTAAAATGAATAATATGTCAAATAAATAATAAACCCGTCGGAAAGCACCGACGGGTTTAATCTTTTTTTAATTACTGCTCAACAGCGTAAACGCTGACCTTTTTGCGGTCCTTGCCGTATCTTTCAAATCTTACGGTACCGTCAATAAGAGCGAAGAGTGTATCGTCAGAACCCTTGCCGACGTTGTTGCCGGGATGGATGTGAGTACCTCTCTGTCTTACAAGAACGTTGCCTGCAAGTACAAACTGACCGTCAGCACGCTTAGCGCCAAGACGCTTTGACTCTGAATCACGGCCGTTACGGGTTGAACCCATACCTTTTTTATGAGCGAATAACTGAATGTTAATTTTAAGCATTTCTTACACCTCTTTTATCCTAATATACTCGGGATATTGCTTTACAAGCTCTTTCATCTGCAGATAAAAGCCCTTGAGCGGGATTTCGCACTGCTTTTTTTCGCCTTCGCTTAGCTTAAGCGACAAAAAGCCGTCCTTTGTTTCTATTTCGGGTGAAGCGCCGATAACCTCAGTTATCGTATTGGCTGTAAGATAAGCCATTGAAGAAACGGCGGCGCAAACAATATCGCTGCCCTCTTCGGCATAATCCGAATGCCCCGAAATACAGAACCCCGTAAGAACTCCGTCAGTACTGACGAAAAAATCTGCGCTAATCATAATTAAGCGTTAATTGCGGTAATCTCAACCATAGTGTACGGCTGACGATGTCCCATCTTACGCTTTTCGTTCTTCTTGGGCTTGTAGGTGAAAACTGTAACCTTCTTCGCCTTGCCGTTCTTAACGACCTTGGCTGCAACAGTAGCGCCCTTAACATAAGGAGTGCCTGCCTTAAAGCCCTTATCGGTACCTAAAGCGACAACCTTATCAAAGGTAACTTCACTTTCCGCCTCAACAGCAAGCTTTTCAATGTAGAGCTTATCGCCTGCTTCTACCTTGTACTGCTTACCGCCTGTCTCGATGACTGCGTACATGCTTTTTTCCTTCCTTCATTACGGTCTCGCTAATCAGGCTAAACTGACGTTTATTGTGTGCGTTTTCGCACGCCCTTAATATGCGGCAAATGGCATTATATCACAGTAAATGTGAATATGTCAAGTAAATTTTTAAAAGCGTGCGGATTAATTCTCCGCACGCTTTTTTCTTATTCGTTATCCTCTTTTTCCGACTTCTTTTCTTTTTCCTCTTTTTTCGGTTTTTCTTCCTTATAGCCGTAACCGAAAGTATGTAATTTTTCAATTTCGATTTCAGCCGCCTCGTCGATAGTCGGCTGCTCTTTTTTCTGCTTTGAAAGGCCTAATCCTACAACTATGTTAAGTATCATATTAAGCAGGAACAGAGCAATTCCCACAAAGAATGCGAAGGCCATCTGCCCGCTGAATGCGGTAAAAGAAGTACCGGCATTGAGAGCGAAAAAGCTTTTCATATAATAATAACCGACCGCAAACGAACAGGTCGCAAGCGCATTGAGAATCACGTTGAAACGCCAGTGAAGATTAAACGCGGCAATAAGCAGTACAAAGAAATTAAGCACGCCGAATACAACCGCAAGGAACATTCCCGCAACCGATATGAGAAGGTCCGTTGAAAGCTGACCTAAAAGCTCACCCTTTGTAAGCGAAATCAGATGACCGATAAGTCCCGTATCGCCGAAAATCTTAAGTGCGACATTAAGAAAGCTCAAAGAACCGCTCTTTGAAAAGAAAGGCAGTTCTATTGTATATTTCGCAAGAGGCAGAACAAGCGCAATAAGGGGAAGGAATGTGCATACAAGTCTGATTATCCGAAGAGGAGTTCCGACTGTCGCGCTTTTAAAGTTAGCGGTCTTGTAGTGAAGACGCGCAAAAGCCATCTCCGCCTTATCGGCGTCCTCTTCAAGACGTCTTTCCCAGTCATAGTTCGGAATATTGACTCCGCATTTCGGACATTCCGCCCTGAAATTTAAAATTGTAAGTTCCTTACCGCATTTAGGACATTTTGCCATAATATCAGTCCTTTTTTATTTTTTAAATCTGATAACGTTCCATGAAAGAGGCGGGAGTTTAATCTGCGCCCTGCCGTCGCTCATTTCGGGAAGCCCGGCATTGACGGGTTTAACCGGTGACGCGTCAAAACCGTTGACGGCGTTTACATCGTGACCTGACATCTGAATAAACTCGACGGGTTTCATCCCGTCCATCTCTATCATTTTTATTTCAAACAGAACGTCGTCTGTTGCATTTCTGTTAACCGCGAAAACCGTAAGTTCGTTCTCATCGTCGCTTAAAACCGAAACGCTGTCAATATCGGGAACGAGTGAAAACTCCCTTGTATCGTGCATAGGCGAATCAATAACCTGATGAAGCACCGAACCCCTGCCGAAATTGCTGACATGAGCAAAGGGGTAATAAATCGTCTGCTCAAAAAGTCTTCCGCCGTTTTCGGTCATAATCGGAGCGATTACGTTGACAAGCTGAGCAAGGCAGGCAACCTTAACCCTGTCGCAGTTACGAAGAAGAGTTATAAGGATAAGTCCTACAAGAAGAGCGTCTTCAAAATTATAGATATCCTCAAGCTGATGAGGCGCCTTTGACCATTTTTCAAACGGTTCGCCGTTTGAATGATACCATACGTTCCACTCGTCAAACGAGAGGTTAACAGTGTGCTTTGAGTGCTTTTTGCCCTTTATGTAATCACAAATGCTGACAACGGATTTTATGAATCTTTCCATATCCATATTCTTCGCAAGGAAAGACGCCGTGTCGCCGCTGCGGTTATCAAAATACTGGTGAAGAGAAACATAGTTTACCGCGTCATAGGCGATATCAAGAGTTGTTGTCTCCCACTCGCCGAAGGTTCTCATACCGTAATTGGAGCTGCCGCAGATAACGGTTTCTATTGAATTGTCAACCGCTTTCATCGCCTTTGCCGCCTCGTTGGCAAGATGACCGTAATCCTCAGCCGGCTTGTGACCTAACTGCCAGGGGCCGTCCATTTCGTTGCCAAGGCACCAGAGCTTTATGTTATGAGGCTCCTTAACGCCGTGCTTAACTCTTAAATCACTGTAATATGTGCCCGACGCATGATTGCAGTACTCAACAAGATTTCTTGCCGCGTCAACCCCTCTTGTGCCGAGGTTTACAGCCATCATGCATTCGGTATCTGCTTTTTTACACCAGGACAGAAACTCGTTTGTACCGAAGGAATTGTCCTCGGTAACTCCCCAGGCAAGCTCAAGCTTTTTCGGGCGAAGCTCCTTGGGACCTACGCCGTCCTCCCAGTTGTAACCCGAAACAAAGTTACCGCCCGGATATCTTACAACAGGGACATTAAGCTTCTTTACGCTTTCAATGACATCCTTACGGAAACCGTCCTCATCAGCGAGCGGATGCTCGGGGTCATAAATACCGCCGTAAACGGCTCTGCCAAGATGCTCAATAAACGAACCGTAAATTCTTTTGTCAATCTGACCGACCTTAAACTCTTTAACAAGTGTGGTTTTAGCCGTTTTCATAACTGCCCTCCGTTAATTAGCGTCTTCCTGCGCCTCAGTCGGCTCGGTATATACGCCGCCGTATATAAACTGGTTAAGCTTTTCGGTATTTGCCTCAATATCCATTCCGAGCGAATCGCCTGCATGAGTGCTGACATTCTCCCATGTGCCGTCCGCGGGAATCTGAATGCCGACTATATCGTATTTAAGGAATGACAGCGCCTGCCTTGTATAACTGTTTATCTTCTGCTTTGTAATATCCGTGGTAACAAGACTTGCGCCGAACTTTGCGAGGTCAAGAAGCTCGGGGATGCTCTTTCCCTTTGCCTTCTGCAACGCGGCATTAAGCGTTTTACGCTGTCTTTCGGTGCGGTTGAAGTCGGAATCCAGATATCTGATTCGGCAGTACCAGAGCGCCTGCGCGCCTGTAAAATGATTCATTCCGCCCGAAATTGCATTCGGGAATGCCTCACGTTCGACAGAGGTCATGTGGTCATGGCTGTTGATATATCTTGCCTCGTTGTCCGTAATCTCAACGTCAACGCCGCCAAGTTTGTCAACAACATCTTTGAACGCCTCAAAATCAATGGCGACATAATAGTCAATATCAATCTTGAAATTATATTCAAGAGTATCCATAAGCAGCTGTGAACCGCCCTGACTGAATGCGGCATTGAGCTTGTTATAACCGCTCTCGGGAATTTCAATATATGAATCCCTCAGGAATGACGCGAGTTTTAACTGCTTGCTCTTTGTATCAACCGAAAGAAGAATCGTCGTATCCGAACGCGAGCCCGATGTTTCCGTAACACGTGTATCCGAGCCGATAAGAAGAATATTGGTTATTCCGTCGCCTCTTGTAAGCTCGTTCTCATCAACATATTTATTCTTTTCGGACTGCTTGAAATTAAGCTGGTCAAGAATAGCGTTGTAATTATGTATTACAAAAACCCCTGCGACAATCAGCAGGACAACTATACCCGCAAGAATTGTAAGAACGGTTTTTTTCTTGCTGCCTTTTTTATTCGCATTTCCGTTTGAGGAAATATCCTCAAACTCTGTTCCGTCTTTTTTCATTTCTTCATCCTGCTCTTTCAAAGCGTCCGACTCTTTGGGAGTGTAGGAAAAATAACTCATATCGAATTCCTTTTCCGCTCCGCCGTTTTCCCTGTCGGCAAACTGCGGCTTTTTTCCTGCGGAAGAGTCGCTGAAAATATCGTCAATATCTTTTTGAGAATTACTGAATATATCCTCAAAATCATTTGAAGAAGAATGACTGCTTATGTCCTCAAAGTCATCGTTTTTAGGACTGTTGGAAAACAAATCGTCCATGGGCACCTCCAAAAATCCACAAACCGAAAACGATTTTTCGGAAAGTATATACCTTTTTATTTTACAGCAAAACAGGGATTTATACAATGCTTTTTGTAAAAAAAGATAAGTTTACCTATATTTTTTAATTAAAAACTTGCAACTGAAGAGTATTTTTTATATAATATTGGTTAACGTGTCAGCCGCTGTTTACGAAATCAAAAGGCGGCATTGGATTGAAAGGGAATTAAATACTATGCTCGGAAAATGCATTAGAGTCAGGGTTACCAATCCCAAGGGCTCTGTTGACGAGGTTTCAGGCAATGAGTTTATGCTTAATTTCGGCTCTGTCGAAACGCCTGTTGAACCTCATTATCACATTAACGGAGCGTACATAATCGGCATATCCCATCCCGTCAGGAATTTTGACGGAAGGGTTATCGCCATTGTGCGCAGAAAAAACAAAAACGGAAACGTACTTGTCGTTTCGCCGAAAAGCCAGCGTTTTATAATCAACGACATAAAGGACGGAATTGACCCGACGGAAAGCGTTTACGGTTATTCGGTCGAATGCCTTTATGAAAGAAGCTGCGGCGCAATCGTTTTCAGGGAAATAATGGGTGACAGGCGCTATCTGCTTATCAAAAACAAGCGCAGCACCAACTGGGGTTTCCCGAAGGGACATATGGAAAAGGGCGAGGATGAAAAAATGACCGCCCGCCGCGAGGTGCTTGAGGAAACGGGAATTCACATTGATATTCTCGACGGTTTCCGCTATAAGAGCGAATACACAATTCAAGGAAGAATAGAAAAAAGCGTCGCTCTGTTTCTGGCAACGACAAAGGATGTCAAGACTGTTATTCAACCCGAAGAAATCGAGGACTATGTCTGGCTTGACTATGACAAGGCAATCAAGCGTTTAAGATACGCTAACGATAAAGACATTCTTTACCGTGCGAAACGGTTCATCGAGGAACACTACACGGAGGAAACGGATGGCTGAACAAATAGTCAATTTTTTAGTTGAGCTTTTCAAAAACAAAATACCCGAGGAACTGACAATTTTCATAATATCGCTTTTCCCTATTCTTGAAATAAGGGGCGGAATGATTGCCGCAAGAATTTTAGAGGTTGATTTCCTCAAGGCGTTTGCCATCTGCTACGCGGGCAATATGCTACCGATACCCTTTATTCTTCTTTTCATCCGCAGTATCCTTCAGTTTTTAAGACGGTTTAAATTTATGAACAGAATCGTTGACCGCCTTGAAGCGAAGGGCGAAAAGAACAGGGAAAAGGTGCTCAGGTATAAGGCGTGGGGACTGCTCGCTTTTGTTGCGATACCCATACCCGGCACAGGCGGCTGGACAGGCGCGCTCATAGCGGCTCTGCTTGACCTGAGAATGAAAAAAGCCCTGCCGATAATCGCAATAGGCGTTTTCATAGCAGGACTTATAATGTCGCTTCTGACATACGGAATATTCCAGATTTAACAAAAACAAAAGGACAGGTAAATCACCTGTCCTTTTTAATTATGAGTTTTTTTGAGGAAGACAAACCCTCGCTTTAAACAAATCGCCGTCAATCTGTAATTCAAGCTCGCCGTTCTGCAAGGCGCAAAGCTCCTTGGCTATTGAAAGCCCGAGTCCGTTGCCCTCCTGATTTCTGGATTTGTCACCCCTGACAAAACGCTCTGTCAGTTCATCGGGCGTAATGTCAAGAGGTTGCGCAGATATGTTTTTAATCTCAAAAACACCTCTGCCGTTTTCCTCATAAACGCTGACATATACTCTTGAACCTTTTGCAGAATACTTGCGGGCATTTGACAGCAGATTTTCGATAATCCTGTTCGTCTTTACCCCATCCGCAAAAACATACGTCTGCTTTTCACCTGCTTTGACAACCATTTCAAGTCCGTTCTTTTCAAAATCGGACTGCGCTTCAACAGTAGCCTGTAAGCAGAGTTCCGAAAGATTTATATTTGTCGGATTAACCGTAACATTACCCGAGGTGACCTTCGAAGCCTCGATTAAATCGTCGATAAGCTTTTTGAGCTTATTTCCCTTTTCGTTAAGCACCTCAATATATTCCTTTGCCTTCTCGTCGTTTATGTCGCACTTTGAAAGCATATCGACATAAAGTATAATTGACGTCAGCGGAGTTTTGAGGTCGTGAGAAACATTGGTTATCAATTCTGTCCTAAGCCTCTCATCCTTGACCGCCTTGTTTATAGCCGCCTGAAGCTGTGAATTTGAATATTTCATATTCAGGGCGAGCACTCGAAGCGAATTATCCAGCTTTTCAAGCGGAGTTAAAATATCCTCGTGTCTTGAGCTTGCATCAATAATCTCATCAAGATTTTTAATATATTTGCAAACTCTGTAAAGAACAAAGCCGTCTATAACAGCCAACGGGAAAAAGAATATTATGAATAATACATGTTCTCTGTAAACAACCGCCGAAACAATAACGCTTAAGAACGCAATATTCATTACCGTCAGAAGCATCAGGAGAAGAATAACATTTCTTTTAAACTTTTTCGGCTTATACACAACTGCGCCGAAAATCTTTTTTACGGCATTACTGAGCTTTTGCGCGACAAAAACAATGCCGTGCCAGAACGCCAGAATGACCTTACATACGCCTAAGAAAAACCAATAAGTAAGAAAATGAGTTCTCGCCTTTTTATCGGAGCGGAAATATCTTGCATTTGAGGCGCAGAACATAAACAGACAAATCCAGCTTAATACCGCGACCGCCATAAACGCATAAGTAGCAGTTATTGTTATTTCAAAGGTGCCGGTCGAGTCAAGGATTTGCACCGCCGCAAACACCAAGCCTGTTATTATTGCCCCGACAACAGATAAGCCAAGCTCAAACGGAACAAAGTCATAAATAAACAGCTTAGCAGGCTCATCCTTGTTTTTCTTACCTGTTATCTCAAAGTATACGAGCGCAAAGGCAATACTGATAACAAGAAGCAAAGCGGCAAAAACAAAGCTTCTCGCCGTGTTTTTATATGCCCCCTGTGAGCGTTTAAACATATCGAAAAGCTCGGAATAGGTAAGGTCTTTACCCTTTATTCCCTGGTTGATAATTTCCTCCGGTGTTATCGTTGAAAGCTTGCCCGTATCGAGATAGGCATAAAGCTTAAGCCCCTCAAATCCTGCTGAATCCTTGATTTCACTATAGACCGATTCAACTACTTCCTTAGAAATACCCTTTGACTCAAGTACGCCATTTTTGACTATAAAATAGGTATCTGCCGAATAAGCGTCAGCTTCTTTAAAGCCCTTGACAGAGCTGCCTTCGTTTTCACCGTTGCTTACATAGTAATTAAGCTCCCCTGAAATTCTGTAGGAGTTATAGGTAAAATAAGTATCTATCCAATTATTTACGTGGGAGTCAAAATCCTTGGCAATTTCTTCTTCGGTTTCTCCCGCCTCAATTAATATATCGGCGATTGACGAATTGCCGATTTGTACGGGCATTTCAAAGGTATAATCTTCGCTGTTTACATAAGTTGTTTCAGGCTCTTCATAGTATTCTTCGTCGCCTTCATCGCCGTAATATACGGTCGTCGTTTCATACTCTCTGTATTTTTCCTCAGCATCAGCTTTTTCTTTTGCGAGCCTTTCGGAGATTTTCACGGCTTCATCAATATAACCCTGTCTTGAATCGGTAAGTGTTTTGCGCATTTGAGCAACATCCTGCTCATACATTACCTCTTGCCTTACTGAACGGACATCCGAGCCGAACACCCTAAAAAAGCTGTTGTTTGCCGTCCAGTCCGTAGTTTCGCTGACGTCGGCAAAAGCACCGTTTGGAGAATAGGCGTCGTTCACATAAATCGTAGTAAAAACCGCAGTCAGACCGATTTTCAACGCAACAAAAAAGCTTGCGAAGCTGATAACAACACACAGAATCTTAAAAACTATTGAGTATTTAAACTTTTTCACATTTGTATCCAAGTCCGTACACCACCTTCAAGTATTTCGGATCTTTCGGATTGATTTCAATTTTATCACGGATATTTTTGATATGCACAGTGACTGTTTTCTCGCTTGAATATGACGGCTCGTTCCATACTGCCTCATAAATCTGAGAAGATGAAAGCACCCTGCCCATATTCTGCATAAGGTATTCGAGGATTTTAAACTCCATCGCCGTAAGCTTGACCTCGCTTCCGTCAACCGTAACGGTTTTTGTATCGGTATCGAGAATTATCCCACCCGTTATAAGCTGGCTCTTTTTTAATTCGAGTGAGCCGAGACTTACGTATCTTCTTATCTGCGACTTAACTCTCGCCACAAGCTCAAGCGGGTTAAACGGCTTTGTGACATAGTCGTCTGCGCCGAAGCCCAGCCCCGTTATCTTGTCAGTGTCCTCACTTTTAGCAGAAAGAAGAATAATCGGAAAATTATGTTTTTCCCTGATTTTCAGCGTAGTTTTAAGTCCGTCGAGCTTTGGCATCATAATGTCAAGCACAACACAATGAATTTCGTTTCCGTTTATTCTATTGAGCGCCTGTTCACCGTCAACTGCAGTAATAACGTTGTAGCCCTCATTTTCGAGATAAATCCGAATTGATTCAAGTATTGCGCTGTCATCATCGCACACAAGCACATTGTACATATCTTTTTCTCCGTTTCCTCAAAATCCGTTATACAAAAAATACCATTCCTTTTCAAATCCAAGGTAAAGGAAAAGTTAAAAGGTGGTAAAGAATAATAATCACATCAACAAAAAAACAGGCTCTTCACCTGTTTTTTTCTTTGATTTTACAATTCCGGTTCAAACGAAGGCATCAGTTCAAGCTTAAATTTATTAATCTTATGAAGACGGTCAATTTTCGCCTTCTTCTCCTCATCCTCAATAACGCCCTCGCGGATATATCTGTCAAGTTCGGCATAAGTGAAACCGAGGTTATCCTCGTCCGTTTTGCCGCTGAGTCCGTCAATCGGCACCTTATCCACAAGAACCTCAGGCAGACCGAGAACTCTTCCTATCTGCTTGACCTCCTGCACCGTCAGATGCGAGCAGGGACTGAAATCGCCGACGCTGTCACCGTATCTTGTCGCATATCCAACCCAGTCCTCAGACAGATTGCAGGTGTTCGCAACCCTGCCGTTGTGCGACTGCGAAACGGCATAAAGCGTTGACATTCTTATTCTCGGCGGAAGATTTATTCTTGACTGCTCCGAAAGCTCAAACGGAATGCTGTTTTTAAGTCCTTCGACCGCATCCTTTATATTTACTATGTAATATCTTATTCCAAGGTGATCAACAAGCAGCTTTGCCATATCGATATCATGCTGAACACCGTTAGGCATAAGAACTCCGATAACTCTTTCCCTGCCGAGCGCTTCAACACAAAGCGCCGCAACAACCGAGCTGTCTTTCCCGCCGGAAATACCGACAACAGCATTGCATCCCTTGCCGTTTTCCTCAAAAAAATCTCTTATCCACTTTACACAGTCATTCTTAACCTTCTCTGCGTTGAACATATTATCACCTGCTTTTATCAATTAATCTTAATAGATTCTATCACAAATAGTTAAAAATAACAATATCATTTTGTATTCGCCCGCATAACGCATGAACCAAATCCCCTGAAAACGGTTTTGAATCCGTTTTTCTTATAAAAGCTTATTGCGGATTTATTAGAACTTCCGCAGGTCAGCTGAACCCGCTTAATCCCCTGATTTGCAAGTTCATTTTTAACCGCGTTAATAAGCGCAGTACCTATTCCCTGACGTCTTGCCGATTCGGTGAGGTCAATGTGAAGATGAGACGGGGCGAACACAACGCAAAGCTTATGAAGAAAAACCATTCCCCTCGCCTCAAGCGAATACTTAAAGCCGAGTTTCTTTATCTGAGGAAGAATTTCTTTGCGAAAGAGTTTGAAAAACAAACGGGTTTTCGGCGCGAAAAGAGTATAACCGACAACACTGTCATTTTCGTCAACCGCGACAAAGCACTGTCCGTATTCAGCATATGAGTCGCAGAACAGTAAGAGTAAAAACCGACGGTCCTTTTCGTTATTCAACGGCAGTGAAGAAGTTTCGATGCAGATTTCACGCATAGCATAAAGGTCATCCGACGTAAACGGATGAATAGAGTATTTAATCCTGTTTTCAACTCCCGACATAAACTCACCGCCTTATTATTAATAGTATAGCATAAATTATGTAAATTAACAACGATACCTCGGTCAGAAACATAGTCGTCTTGCTCGCTTGGAGCGCTTCGTGATGCTCCCTGTTTCTTCCTGCTCACGCCCTCCCTTCATCTGCCGCCGGCAGCGGGACGGCGTGAGCCAGTTAACAGCCGCGACGTGTCTGCTGAAACACAGTTTTGTTGGTTTGATACAATTAAAGAATAAAAAAGAACAGACATCCGAAGATGTCTGTTCTTTTTGGCTCCCCCAGTTGGACTCGAACCAACGACACCGCGGTTAACAGCCGCGTGCTCTACCAAGCGGCACAATTTATACCGAACAGTCTTTGGTTCAAGTATGTATTACGAAGCATTTAACAAGCAGTTATT
>JAEEGL010192506.1_pt1 | contig 13393 bp, 9 predicted proteins | sample 9134231 | NCBI WGS metagenome assembly JAEEGL01 (sample SAMN16246548, study PRJNA631951) | gut metagenome | biome: gut microbiome; feature: rumen; material: fiber-attached | host: Bos | place: Iran: Karaj | collected 2018-10 | reverse complement strand
TTCCGGCATCCGCCCCCTGCCCTGTATGTGAACCCGGATGAAAGTTGTAATAATGCCCGGGTAACATCTCCATCTTCTCAATATCCTTTTTCAGCATATCCAGCCCGTTGTTCCTTGTCTCCGAGTTTGCCGAGCAAAGATTCATGGTATAGCTGGCATGAGCAACCAGCTTACCAAATCTCTTTTCAGAGAGAATGTCTGACAGTGCATCTACATCCGCCGGCTCAATGTCCTTTGACTTTCCGCCTCTCGGGTTTCTGGTGAACCAGGCAAATGTGTTTCCGCCAAATCCCACCATCTGATGCCCCATGGCTTCATATCCGTTTGTAACTGACAAGTGACAGCCTATATAAATCATTAACCCTATTTCCCTTTCGACAATAATCTCTACTTTTTCCCGGTTTTTCTCTTCTGCCCGGACGTTATGTTTCCCAAATTCATCTCTCTGATCCAGACTTTATCTTTTCCAGCCCCTCTCCATATCTTTTCCCAAACGCTCTCTTAGCCCCAGCCACCTACATTTTTCTGAAAAAGCACCTAATATCTCACATCAAAGCTTCTCTCGTCATCATCGACTTCCAGTGGCGTCCTATCAACTCTGTCAATGCTGATAAATCGCCCCCTGTATATGGTAGCTATGAACTGCTCAATGTCTTCATCACGTCCCTGTACCTCGCAGGTCACCGAACCGTCATATTCATTCCGGACATAGCCTGTCAGCCTGTACCTGCCCGCCGCATGGAGAGCCGTATACCTGAAGCCCACTCCCTGAACCATGCCGTAGAACTGTAATCTGTAACGCTTTTCCATAGGTTTACCACGCTTTCATATATGAATTCTTAGTTAAATTATTTTACAGCATTTCTCAGGTGAGTCCAAGGGGACATGAGTCGATGGGGACGTTATGAGTCAAAGGGGACGTTACAGTTTGACTCATAACTCCTTAGAGTTACGAGTCAAACTGTAACGTCCCCTTTGACTCCCCTTTGACTCATAACGTCCCCATCGACTCACGTCCCCTTTGACTCATAGCGCCCCATTGAATCCTAAATAAAAAAGGTGCAGACCTCATATATTCTGCACCTCTAAACTCTCACGTATTATGTTTCATCGATGCGCACTTATTGCAACCTGCACATCCGCATCCGCATGAAGACTTACCCATTTTCTTATTCCTGATCATCGAATAGATGATTCCTGCCACGATCAGAATCAGGATAAGTGAAACAACAATCGTTCCAAGATTAGCTAAAAGCCATGCTAACATTTATTTTTCCTTTCTACTAACGAACCTGAATCGAAAGACTGTATACTCCTTCGTAACAGGGCCTTACAAAATCAAGCAGCACTTACGATGCTGAGCTTATCTGCCTCTTTGTATTTCTTAAAGAACAACATATAGATAATTCCTGCCAAAGCAGCCAGTGCAAATATCAGACCGATAATGTTTACGTTGCCTGTCATTGCATTTCCAAACTGGTTGATCATAAGTGCTATTATATACGCAAAGCCGCACTGATAGCAAATAGCAAACCATGTCCACATGGTGTTGTTCATCTCACGCTTGATGGCACCGATGGCAGCAAAGCAAGGAGCACACAGAAGGTTGAATACCAGGAATGAGTAGCCTGTTACTCCTGTGAAGGCCTGTGCCAGAGACTGCCATGCAGTCATCTCTCCGCCGCCGTACAGAATACCCATGGTTCCAACGATATTCTCTTTTGCCACAAGTCCTGTGATGGATGCAACAGCTGCCTGCCAGTTGCCCCAGCCAAGAGGGATGAATATCCAGGCGATAAGACTGCCTATTCTGGCCAGGATTGACATCTCCAGCTCATCTTCAGCCAGCATGCGGAAGCCGTCTGCTGTAAATCCGAAGAAAGAAGTAAACCATACAAGAATTGTAGAGAGAAGGATGATAGTTCCGGCCTTCTTGATGAATGACCAGCCTCTCTCCCACATGGATCTGAGCACATTGCCGAGGGTTGGCATGTGATATGCAGGAAGCTCCATTACGAAAGGAGCGGGATCTCCGGCAAACATCTGAGTCTTCTTGAGCATGATTCCGGAAATGATGATAGCTGCCATTCCGATGAAGTATGCTGAAGTTGAAACCCATGCAGAACCTCCGAAGATGGCGCCTGCGATCATGGCGATGAAAGGAACCTTGGCGCCGCAGGGAATGAAGGTTGTGGTCATGATGGTCATACGTCTGTCGCGCTCGTTCTCAATGGTACGGCTTGCCATAATACCGGGAACTCCGCAGCCAACACCAATGAGCATCGGTATAAAAGACTTGCCGGAAAGGCCGAATTTTCTGAACACCCTGTCAAGGACAAACGCGATCCTTGCCATGTATCCGCAGGCCTCCAGGAAAGCCAGCATCAGGAAAAGAACCAGCATCTGCGGAACAAATCCCAAAACCGCACCAACACCTGCCACTATACCATCCAGGATAAGACCCTTAAGCCAGTCAGCAGCACCTGCTGCATCAAGAGCTGACTCAACCAGGGCCGGAATTCCGGGAACCCATGTGCCGTAGCTTGCAGGATCAGGCTCATCACCGATCTCATTGAGGGTCTTAACAGCTTCTTCGTAATCTTCAAGACTTGCAGTCTCTTCAGTGATCTCCAATGTCTCCTCATCTTCAACAGTATAGATGAAATCGCCGGTCGGAGCAGTTCCGTTCTCTTCTGTATATGCATCATATCCATCAACTATGGCTGATGCGCCAGCATAGCTTTCTGAAATCTCGCCATAGCCGCCATCCATGCCAAAGAGATGATATCCGTCTCCAAAGAGTCCGTCATTAGCCCAGTCTGTAGCAGGGGCACCGACTGCCACCATGGCGATCCAGTATACCAGGAACATGACAACAGCAAAAATAGGAAGTCCCAGCCATCTGTTGGTTACAACCTTGTCGATCTTATCGGAAGTTGAAAGACATCCTGCATTTTTCTTCTTATAGCAGGACTTGATGACCTCTGCGATATAGACATAACGCTCGTTTGTTATAATGCTCTCTGCATCATCGTCCAGCTCTTTTTCTGCTGCCTTGATATCATTTTCTATATGGGCCATCTTGTCAGCAGGAATATTCATCTGAGCAAGGACCTTGTCGTCACGCTCGAATATCTTGATGGCATACCATCTCTGCTGCTCCTCAGGCAGATTGTGGACGACAGCCTCCTCGATATGAGCGATGGCGTGTTCAACGGGGCCTGAGAATGTGTGAAGCGGAACAGTCTTTCCGTTCTTTGCTGCATTGATGGCCTCTTCTGCTGCTTCTGCTGTTCCATCGCCCTTGAGAGCAGATATATCGATAACCTTGCAGCCAAGCTGACGGGACAGTTCAGGAATGTTTATCTGATCGCCGTTCTTTTTTACAATATCCATCATATTTACGGCAACAACTACCGGTATTCCAAGCTCAGTAAGCTGTGTTGTGAGATAAAGATTCCTCTCCAGATTTGTGCCGTCTATGATGTTAAGGATGGCATCAGGTCTCTCATTTATCAGGTAATTTCTTGCCACCACTTCTTCCAGAGTATATGGTGATAAAGAATATATTCCGGGAAGATCGGTAATGGTCACATCATCGTGCTTTTTCAGTTTGCCTTCCTTTTTTTCTACTGTTACTCCCGGCCAGTTTCCCACAAACTGATTGGATCCTGTCAGCGCATTGAACAGTGTAGTTTTACCGCTGTTAGGATTTCCTGCAAGTGCAATTGTTATGCTCATCTCTCACGCCTCCTCAACTTCGATCATCTCTGCGTCCGCCTTGCGAAGCGAGAGCTCATAATTTCTTACTGTAACCTCGATTGGGTCTCCCAACGGTGCCACCTTACGAATATAAACCGCAGTATTTTTGGTTATCCCCATATCCATGATCCTGCGTTTGACAGCTCCTTCGCCATGAAGCTTGACAACTTTTGCAGTTTCTCCAATCTTGACATCTCTTAGTGTCTTCAATTCCAACTCCTCCTAAACAAATATTTTTCTGCCCAGTTCATCACTGACGGCAACTCTGCTCTCCTTGACCTTCACGATCAGGTTGTCTCCCAGAGAGCTTACGATACTGACCTCGCCGCCTACATTAAAACCCAGGTCTTCTAAGTGTTTCTTAACTTCCGGGCTTCCTCCGATCTTTTTTATGATCTGCGGTTGCCCTTTTTCCGCAAAAACAAGAGGCATCATTTTGTTCCTCCTTTAATATTGGTTTTGATTAGTCACAGCTAACATAACACCTTTAAAAAGGTTAGGCTCAGCTAACCTACAGGTCTAAAAAAATGGTTAGCCTCGTCTAACCGATTTTTAGTATAGTTAGGCAAAACTAACATGTCAAGCGTTTTTACTAAATATTAATGATGTTTTTTGAATTAATGGCAATAATCGTGAAAAGTCGCATGAAAGCTGATTGAATAGTGCAACATTATATGGTACGCTATCTATAGTGTTTTTTCGATCATCAGTTAAAGGGGGACCTTACATATGGCACTACTGGAATCAGGAGAAATGTATCTTGAGACAATTTATGTTCTTTCCCAGGAATCAAGCAGAGTCCGTGGAATAGATATTGGCGATTATATGGGATTTTCAAGGCCCTCAGTCAGCCGCGCGCTAAGTGTGCTCAGGAACAACGGTTTTGTGGAAAAAGACCCTGAAGGCAACATCAAACTTACTAAGTCCGGGGAGGACGTTGCCAAGCGGATCTATGAGCGCCACACTGTTCTCACGAAAATGCTGCAGAACCTGGGTGTCGATGAAGAGACCGCCACTGAGGATGCCTGCCGCATTGAGCATTATATCAGTGATAAGAGTTTTGAGGCTATCAAGGCACATATGAAAGAACATGACATCTGATCAAGATCAATGTTAAAAGAGAAGCAACCGGCATTTTCCGCCTGTTACTTCTCTTTTTATTGTCAAAAAAACATTGTCCCTGCCCATCATTTCCTGGGAACGTTGCCGTTCGTTACAATTCCGTTTCCGCTCAGGCCGGTCAGTACAGGTAGGCCCGCACGGCAACTGAATCGTAACTGCAGTTCTTTTCACGCATCAGGGTGTTTTCCGTATCATGACTACCTGACCTATCTCGTCATTTTCGTTATACACTGAGCCGAGAGCATAATCATAACCATTCTTTGTCACGAAGATATTGATCTTGCAATTAAGTCCTGAATTGACGCTATATACATCCATCGATGTTCTCTCTTCGTCCCAGTCTCCCTCCAGTGTCATGGTAACCTTGGTGTTGTCAATGACTTGCATGTTCTCACGGGCATTCTCCGGATGTTCATATCGTGACTTGGTATTGAAAAGAAGCGTCACCTTATATCCCATGTACTGAACATCGGTATCAGAGATGACTACTCTTCGGGTCTGCTTGCCACCTGAGTTTGCTCTTGTGTAGATCATGGACTTCCACAAACCGCCAAGTCCCCAGATTTCTTTGTACGATGTGCCGTCTCCGGGGAAGCCATCTTCAAAGAACCAGTCAAAGTCCTGTATAACTGCATCTTTATCAGCGTCGGTAATGCTTGGACCTGAAGATGCTGCCGACTTATTCTCCGCATCGCCTGATCCGATAGTATATTTGTCTGTACAGCCAAGACCTGAAACAGTCAGGGTCTTCTGATCCTCAGAAACAGACATTATTAATCCGTAATAAGATTCATTCTTGTATTCCAGAAGATATGTGCTGTTTCCAAGGGGCAGCACGTTATATTCCTCCTTCGATCCAAAACTATAAGTAAGAGTTGCCTTGGCATAGTTCACATTGTCTGAGTAATTGATGACATCAATTGTCATCACGGTGCCCTCGCCATAGGGCTGTCCGCTCAGAGGCTCTGCGTTGTCATTTCTCTGCTTTACACTGCTCACCCAGCTGCCATCTTCTCCCACCCAGAATCCATCCGGAGAGTAATTGTTTTTCATCCGGCATCCGGTATAGTCAACATAGTAATATTTGCCGCCGTCTTCAACCCATACATTTATTGCAGAATTCCCGTCTGCCATAGTATACACCTGCTCGCCGGACTGCAGGATATCCCACGTTCCGCCTTTCAGAGCATAAGCTGCAGGACTGTCGGCATTGCCTTGCTGCTGCGAGTTCTCTGACTGCTGCGCTTCTACTGGCGCCTGCGTGTTTGCTGGCTGCTGTGTGTTCTGTTGCTGCTGCGCATTCTCTTTCACCTGCGCTCCTGCTGTTTCCTGCGCATTTCCTGACGCCTGCGTATTTCCTGTCTCCTTCGTGTTTTCTGTCGCCTGCACGTTTCCTAGCTGCTGCGCGTTTTCTGACTGCTGTGTTTCTGCTGTCGCCTGCGCGTTTGCTGTCTCCTGTGTTTCTGCTATCGTCTGCGCGTTTGCTGGCTGCTGTGTTTCTGCTGTCGTCTGCGCGTTTGCTGGCTGCTGTGTTTCTGCTGTCGTCTGCGTGTTATCTGACTCCTGTGCATTTTCTGTCTTTTGGCCAAACGGAGATGCAATACTCTTCTGCGCAGCCTGAACCTCCGGCATTTTTTCATTTTCCGCTGTTGCAGAAGCACATCCCCCCAATATAGAGACGATGCTAAAGATAATTGCAATACCACATAGCCTTCCTAAAGATGATTTACCACGCATAGTAACACCTCCAAAAATAAATAATTGCACATATCTCTAATGCTCATATATCTTTTCTTTATTACTAATTCCTTTACTGACTATTCCTGATTCCTATTTAGTAACAGTGCATTCTTTGATAAGGAGTTCATATTTGCATCACATCTATAACGTATGTTTTTACTTTTTATATCTGACCAAACAGATCAGAATCTATACGGCTATTTTTCTATTTATTCTTTTTAAGCTATGTTACTTTTTTGACAATGCGTCTAATTTTAAATTATTCCTAATATGGATGTAACTTCGTCTGTCACTTTTCGAATTTGGAGCCATAACTGCAGTCTCTGATACGTGTATATTTGTTTTATTTCAAAAAGAGATGTAAATCCAATCAAGATACCTCCAACAAACTCCGAAATCATACCCGCTTGTTACATCCTTTTTGTAGAACAATAAATAAAAGCCGTAGCTGAAAAATTTTGTCGAAGCCAATTTTGAAAAAACAAAATTTTAGATGTAATAATCGGTATATATATATTCTATCATATTTAAAATTGTAAAAAGACTTGCCACACTCTTTGTCATTGACAACAAACATGCCGTATTCTGATCTTCGACGAATCATCAGCATCTCTTCATCAGATCAACAACATTTTTTCAACATAAGTGGTGATATGACCTTATTGCAGGCCTAATATGCGCAATAAGTGGGCCAGGAGCCCCGCGTATTGTGAATATCTGGAAGGATTGTGGGAGTGGGAAGCACGAAACAATCCGTAGTTATCATTTTGCTCTATAATCATAAATGTGGCCGATTCATTTTTGTCTAAAAAAATGAATCGGCCACATTGGCTTTAGTCAATCCTCTTTCGTATATCAGTCCGTCGTCTTAACTGCAAACATTACAAAGTGGAGATTATCGGACTGCGTGCAGGTGGACAGTGTTATGATCTTGTCCTCCACCGTTGGCTCTATTCCCGTATCAATAAAAGTCCTGTACTCAATTTTGTCCAGGAATCCTCTCATCTTATCTGAGCTGTCACCCACCATGTTATAAATATCTGAATCCTTCGGAACGTTCATATATGCAAAGATCATGTATCTGGATGTTCCTTCGGGAGTGATGATCTGGAAATATTTATGGTCCTTCAGGAAAGTCAGATCATTCTTATAATACTTAAAGGCCCCAAACATTGAGTAGTCACGCATATTGTGTCCATAGATAATGGTATTGGGGTCGTTGAAACTATCGGAGGACCTGTAGTCCATGAAGATTGCACCTGTGTCGGAGTCACTTCCGGTGTAATCCTTGATGGTATATTTGGTATTATCTTCTGATTGCATCACAGGGTAGCTTATAAGGCCATCCTCAAAACGGATCCAGGCTACCGATTCAGGGTAATCCTCGAAGACCTTATTAATATCCGAATCGGAAACTATAATCGGGTTAATTATTGGTGCTCTTGCGCTTGGAGTTTCACTGCTATTAGTCTCCTGGTCAGGAGATTCGCTGGCCTTGGTGTCATTGGACGATGCGCTGTCACCTGAAATTCCGCTGTCAGAAGCTTCATTGTCTGCTGCCGCACTGTCAACAGCTTCATTTCCTGCTGTCGCACTGTCCGTAGCTTCATTGTCTGCTACCGCACTGTCAGCAGCTTCATTTCCTGCTTCCACATTGTCAGAAGCTTCATTTCCTGCTGCCGCACTGTCCGCAGCTTCATTGCCTTCTGCCACATTGCCCTTGGCTTCATTGTCTGCTGCCGCACTGTCAGCAGCTACATTTCCTGCTTCCACATTGCCCTTGGCTTCATTGTCTGCCGCCGCACCGTCAGCAGCTTCATCGCCTTCTACATTCGTCTGCGCTGCCTCTTCTTGTAAATCTGCTGTATCCTTTGACGAATCACTAGAAGAGTCTGGTTCTTCAGCTTTTAAATCAGATGAGCCTGACTGCTCCCCGGTTCCTTGCTCAATCTCCCCTGACTTCTCTGCAATTTCCTGCTCAGCATTTCCAGGCTGCTCTGTATCTTTCTGCTCGACTTCCTCAGACTTCTCTGTTGATGTTCCGGATGAAGTATCAGAATCATTCGTATCTCCGCCTTCCGCTTCAGATGCACCATCCAAGGTATTCATATCAGGACCATTCATCTCTCCGCCTTCCGCTTCAGATGCACCATCCAAACCATTCGCCTGATTCTCATTTCCTTCTGCAACATCAACTCCCGTAATCTCGGTATTTTCATCGCCAACATGTCTGTCAGATGAAACCGCCCTGCTAATAAAGAATATCGCCAACAGTATTACCAGTATAACAGGTATGACAATCTTGAGCCTTCTTCGCAGGTATCCGAGAATAGAAACAAATACTATTACCACCATCTCCGGATATATGATAAACGGAAGAAACTTCCTGTGCCTGCTGTTAAAATTCTTAAATCTTTCAACTATCTTCTGCAATTACTTCTCCTTTTGGTTTCTGTCCATAACAGTCACCGCTCTTTCTTTTTAATACATAACGTATTTAATAATAGCCCTAAAACGAGTTCTTTTGAATAGCATAATCTGATTTTTGTGAAACATTTTTATCCGAAGGCAGTTTCGAAACAATCGACATTCCCAATCAGCTCCCAAACATGGTCTCATGTGCCTGAAGTATCTCCCGGACGTCGTCCTTACAGTCCATGAATACCTCTGCTATCTTAGGATCGAACTGGGTTCCTGACCCCTTTTTGATTATCGCCATCGCTTCGTCCAGGGTAAACGGCTCCTTGTAGCTGCGCTTGGAGACAAGGGCATCGAAGACGTCAGCCACAGCCATAATGCGGGCCGAGAGAGGGATTTCCTCTCCTGTAAGGCCGCTGGGATAGCCCTTGCCGTCCCATCTCTCATGGTGATAGTTGGCCAGATTCCTCGCCTCTTTGAGGTAACCGCTGTCAGATATCAGGTTCATGGCATTTGTAATGATGCTGCTGCCGGCAGTTGTGTGGTTCTTCATCATTTCATAGTCCTCGTCGGTGAGGCGCTCGTTCTTGTTGAGGATGATGTCTGATACCAGGATCTTGCCCACATCATGAAGCGGAGCAGAATTGGTCACATCATCAATATATTCGTCTGTGAGGACATCAGCATAGACGCCCCTCTCCCGCATTTTGATCATAATGAGGCGCACGTAGGCCGCCGTCTTGCGGATATGGTCCCCGGTGCACTTGTCACGGCTCTCCACCAGGTCAGCTAATACGTATATAAGACCGGTCTGCATGTGGGCAATCTCCTCGCCCTTGGCCTTGACGTCCTCCAGATATCCGACAGTCTCGGATATGGTCTTGGACAGGGATTCATAGAGATTCTCAATCTCATCTCCGGTGGAGATATTGAGCTGCTGAAGCCTCTCAACACTTACATCCCTGCCTTCCTCGGTATCATAGGCAAATTTTCTGGCGGACATGGTCATTGAGACTATCGGGAAAATGAGATGATAGTCCACGAGCCAGATGCAGAGCGCCAGAATAAATATATAAAATCCCATGAACAGGGAAAAGATCTTGGTCATAAAGTTCAGGGTAGAAAGCCAGATATCTTCAACCCTTATATCCGCCGCCGCATAACAGGCAGTATTGCCTTCTGAGTCGTACACCGGGACAAATACAGACAGGAGCCTTCCGTAAATGGTATCATCCAAAAGAGGTTCAACCTCTTTTCCCGTTAAGAACTCCTCCCGGTGAGGCAAAAGATATTCCTCCATCTCTATGACGGTTCCGGGTTCCTGCCCCTTTACCTCGGGCGTATCGAGATCAAACAGCACATGAACGCCGTCTTCCTCAAACTTATATACATAGATAAATTCTATTTCAGGATTGGCTGCCCTCAGTTCCTCCAGTTTCTGCTCCACTTCGCCATATCCGGGCGCTGACCTTCCAAGTTCAAGGAATTCCTCTGCCCTGTCACCGTCCACTACTTTGGCCGACATGGTGGCCGTGGTGGAACAATTATATTTGTACTGCTTCATGGCAAAGCTCTGGAAAAGAATGTAGCTTATCATCGTAGTCACCAGAGCAACGCATACCATTATAGTAGAAATGATGGCTATGATCTTACCGCGGAGCGAAAAAGATCTGGTGGCACTGTTCTTACCATCAAAAAGCGAAGCCATACTCATGGGGGTCTGCCGCCAGCCGGTCAGCGGAAGCTCTTTCTTATTTTTCTCCGGGATCAGTTTGATCAGGAAGAATACCGCCAGGACAGTAAGTCCCTTGTCCACAAGATCAATGGCAATATCTGACAGCATCTGCGCCCAGAACACACTGAGCTTGCCATTTTCCAAAAGAGCTTTTGCAAAAGGCGCAGAGATTCCCTCTCCCATCCCATAGCCATAGAGAAAGTATGTGAGGATCGAACCCAGCACACCGCCGATAAATGCAAACACCGGAATAGTCATGATCGCGGTATATAGCTTATCAAAGTAGCCCTTCTTGCCAAACCAGCTGCCGCTGGCAGCTATCATGGTGGAGAGCACCACATAATAGGCGTTTCCGGGATTACCCCTCATATTGATTATGTTATTGAGATATCCTACAAAGATTCCGGGGAGATATCCCCCAAGAACGGCAGCCAGCAGCGTGCCAACATTATCAAGATACAGCGGCAATTTAAAATATGATGCTGTGCGGGGCAGGATGAAATTGATAGCGACACATCCTGCAAAGAATATCATCTGAAATGCAAGATACTTATTATTCCCGGCATGCTTAGACCTAAAAGCCTGTTGCTGCTTCATTTGATCGCCCCCTTTGGCCAGGTCATACTATGTGACTTCCTCCTCAAATAACGGCAGTATATTATCTGACAAAGTCCGCTCGGACCCGATCCCGTAACTCGTCAAAATACGCCTCGAACGGTATCTGGCTCCCCGGTAAACGCCAGTTGATCTAACTTGTCCCGGTCGGATGCAAAATACCGCAGCCGTTCAAATGACGTGCGCAAGAAATAACCGGCTCCCAAAGACCTGTCAGTCTGGCTTTATTATAATATCCGCATCGGCTTAAAATCAAGATAGTCTCCGGACACCAGGCTATACCTGATCCCGTCTACATTTCCAAGAAGGCTGTCGTGAAACCTCTCCTTTCCGTGACAGTGGGCGTATATGACCTGGCTCACCCCATAAGCCCCGGCCATAAGAGTAAAGCGGCTTACTCTCTCTCCGATCTCCGTCGGTGGATAGTGAAGGAACATGATGAATTTCTCAAACCCTTCCGCCCTTGCCGCTTCAAAGGAGAGCTTTAATCTCTTTGCCTCCCTCTCCACCAGCATCTCGGCGTGGGCTCTTGAATCAAAGCCCTCGTAGCAGTAGCCCTTGGTCCCCACCAGAGCATACTCCCCATAGGGATAGAAATTATTCTGTAAAAAGAAAAGTCTCCCCTTATAAAGATCATTGAGGGCCTGAGTTTTCTTTGGATTCCAAAAAGTATCATGGTTGCCTCTAAGTAATATCTTTCTTCCGGGGAGATCCGCAATGAACTCAAGATCAAGCTGGCACTTATCCAGCTTTTTGCCCCAGCTATGGTCTCCCACCAGTACCAGGGTATCGCTGTCAGTTACCAGCTTATTGCAGTTTTTCTCTATTTTCTTTTCGTGATCGACCCACACCTTTCCAAATCTGTCCATCCTCTTTTCAGCCTGAAAAGCAAGATGCAGGTCGCCAAGTGCATACAGCGCCATAATCGTGTTTTCCCAAATTTCTTTAACAGTAACCGAAAAGCAAGTCAAAAGAACCGTCCCCTTGACTTCCCTTGACTTAGCTTTTTTCGTAAAATACTTCTCCGTGCCAGAATTTCGTCTGCAGCTCATTCTTGGTGACAGGCTTTCCCATGTAATCGCCCATAATATAATCGGAATCCTTATCCCTGACAACATCATACAGCTCTTTGGTATCAATTCCGGAAAGTATGGTGTGCTTGCCAAGCTGCTTCACCATGGCAATCCTGTTTTTAAGGATGATCTCCGCCCGTTCACTCTCCATGTTTTCAGTGAGCTTTTTGACATTGATCACAACTCCGTCGACCTTGTCTATGATGCTGTGACTGATGCCCAGGAATCCGGGATCAGTATTGACAAGAGCAACTCTTATGCCAAGCTTCAAAAGACCGTCTACAAAATATCCCAGCTCATCCTGAGCCTGTATGGCAATTGTATCGCTGACATCAAAGACTACCAGATCAGTATTTACTTCATATTCTGCCAGATATTTCTTTACCCTGTCCACAAGTCCGGGCTTAATGATCTGAACTGACATTATATGAAGCACCAGGCATCGGATGTCCATGTCGCTCTTCATGACGCCGGACTTGATGAACCTGAATACCGACTCGATCATCCTGCACTCAAGTTCTTCTGTAAATCCCGTATACTCCGCCACAGACATGAACTCAGAAAACTGTATCTCTCCCATATCCGGATCCCTTAGTGTTAAAAGAGCTTCTGCAGAGCTTATCCTGAGTGTCTCCTTATCATATGTCGGCTGATATAAAACCCTGAAGTAATCGTTATTGATGCCCCGGACAATTGCTTTTTCCACCTCAATCCTTCGAAGCAGAAATCCCAGATCCTCTCCCTTAAGGACAGTCTTATCCGTGCCCTCCACGTTGGCATCCTGCAAAAGAAGGATATCATTTACGCTGCTAAGTTCATCGGGGCATTTGGCACACAGGACCTTGGCGCCTATTATTGTTGGACCGGCTTCGGTATCAAAGCTTCTTTCAAATCGCTCGCCTATAATCTTCAGGATCCTGTCAATTTC
>JAEEGL015622461.1_pt1 | contig 13394 bp, 10 predicted proteins | sample 9134231 | NCBI WGS metagenome assembly JAEEGL01 (sample SAMN16246548, study PRJNA631951) | gut metagenome | biome: gut microbiome; feature: rumen; material: fiber-attached | host: Bos | place: Iran: Karaj | collected 2018-10 | reverse complement strand
GTTTCCGCTTTTCTGACGGAGGATCCCACAAGTATTGCTATTCTCCCCCAACCATTTGTAACTGCAACCTGTATACAGAACGACAGTTTAAAAACCGCCTTTTCATTGGACGATGAATGGGCAAAAGTAAACTCAGACAGCAGCATCGTCACCGGCGTGACAGTAGTTTCAAACAAATTCCTTGATAATAATAAAAAAGCAGTTGATTCCTTTATAGAAGCTCACAAAAAGAGCGCAGATGCTGCCGTATCGGACCTGGACAAAACCGCTTCACTAGTTGTTGAGCAGGGAATAATCGCCAAGGAGCCCATCGCCAAAAAGGCTATTCCAAACTGTAACGTAACCTGCATTAGCGGAAAAGACATCGAGCCCACCATTGCAGGTTACTACAAAGTTCTATTTGATCAGGACCCCAAGTCTGTTGGCGGCTCCATGCCTGACAGTTCTTTCTATTACACAAAGTGATGTCCCTGACATCACTGCATAGACAACAATCGTAATCAAACAGCAAGGAGGTTTACCCATGAAGATCGAATTCACCAAAATGCATGGCTGCGGCAACGACTACGTCTATATTGACGGCAGCCGCGTTCACATTCCTGATGAGAAAAAATCTCAATTATCAATAGACGTTTCCGACAGGCATTTCGGCATTGGTTCAGACGGCCTGATTTTCATAAATCCTGTGGAAAACCCTGATATAGATTTTGAGATGGAGATGTACAATGCAGACGGATCAAGATCGGAGATGTGCGGAAACGGCATAAGATGTGTAGCCAAGTATGTTTACGACCACAGGCTCACAGACAAAAAGAATCTGACCATCGTAAGCGCGGGCAAAAAGAAATTCATTGAATTGACTGTTGGCGATGATGATCTGGTTAACCGCGTGAAGGTTGATATGGGCGCTCCAATCCTTGCTGCAGCACAGGTACCCGTTGCAATCCTTGATCACAATGGCGACTCCCCAGTAATCGATCACCCTATAACAGTAGATGGCAAAGAGTACAGAATCACCTGTGTATCCATGGGAAATCCTCACGCAGTCGTCTTTCTTCCCGACGATGTAGACCTTGCAACCTTCGAGATTGAGAAGACAGGCCCCCTGTTTGAGAACCACGAATACTTCCCCAACAGGATCAACACAGAATTTGTAAAGATTGACGACCAGAACAACGTCCACATGAGAGTCTGGGAGCGCGGCACAGGCGAAACTCTGGCTTGCGGCACAGGTTGCTGTGCAACTGTCACAGCCTGCATCCTCAATAAACTTACAGATAAAAAAGTCACCGTCCATGTACTTGGCGGTGAGGTCGTATGCTCCTGGGACGGCGACGAAACATCTCCGGTCATCATGGAAGGCCCCGGAACTACAGTATTTGAGGGAACTCTCGATTATACAAACCTTTGACAGCATCAATCGTCACACACTAATTGATTTATTTGAATTTTTAACCTCTCTCCTAGGGCTTAAAAACAGAAAGCATGCCTTATAACGCTTGTTATTGTCGTTTTAGGTATAAATTTTGCTATTATTCCCTTATTTTTCTCAAAAGCCCCTGGAGTTTTATACCTAAAGAGCGCATTCTCATACTTTTTAGGTATCATTTTTCAATAAAAATCAACAAAGAGTATGCCTAAAACACGCGTTTTATGCGGTCTTAGGTATACTCTTTAAAAATTTGGTCTGGAATTCTACTCAAATCTAGCATCAAAACAGTTGCCTCTCGTTCGCACCTACAATCATCACTTAGGCATGAATCCCTCTTCTACTGTAGTTCCAATCAGCTTCGTTCTCTCTGCCATGAAATCATAACAAGTGGATGGGCAAGTATAATAGCTGTTCTTTTCGTATGGCCCGGCCACATAGATCGTCAAACCATCCATATCATAAGACGTCATCTCATCTTCATCAAAAGGTATAGGCTTAACCATATACCCTGCTGTAAGATTGTGCTTAACAAACACAAGACTATCCATAAAATAATTATCAATCCAGCTAAAGAAATTCACGGCGATCAGAGCCGTTAATCCAATGAGGATATAGCTCTTTTTTTCCGCCATAAGATCTAGCATATCTCCCACAGCACACAGCGGAAGCAGCAGCAAAAAAGCAAGCCCGTATCTGATAAATGGCGCGGTAATAAACCACATTACAAGATTTCCGAGTATAGTAACGTAGAAGATAGCCCAGGCGAGATCAAAGCTCTTTTCCCTGATGCGGCGCACCAGAGCAGCTATCAGCATGATACCTCCAAGAATCTGAGAATAAATCAGCATTTCCTCGTAGTGTTCCTTGCTCTCCCACCACTCAGAGATCCATCCTGTAATTCCTTCATCAACTCTGGAGACATCATAGATGCACCTGCCCCAGACCTTGATCTGAGCCGCATCCACCTTCATGTACTCCACAGGAATCTTCCAGACAACATTAAAAAGATCTATCGAATCCACAGGATAGAACAGCCATCCTGAAATTATCACATTCCTCACAAGATACGGCAGGAACGACAAAAAGCCCGTCAGCAAAAAACATCCAAGTTCCTTCCACATCTTTTTCTGCACCAAAAGCACAAAAGGATATATAGCCAACAGCACCAGAATAGCCGCCGACAGCTTCATGCTAACGGTGAAAATTGACAGCACTGCCAGATATCCGAACATAGCCAGATCATCAGTCTTCTCTGATCCTTTATCTGCCTTTTCCTCAGCATAAGCTATCCAACAGCACATGATATACAGGGTCATGAACATGGTCCCGTAGTCTGTGGCCGGTGACTGAAGTCCGGTCATGTTTGTGAGAGTATAGATGAGAAGCGCTATCCTGGCGAAATCTCCGCCGTGTCGCCTGTGCTCCCTAAATCCATATAGCCCATAAATGGCAAAAGAGCTATAGAGCACCATAAAGAATCCCGTCATGGTATGGAGCGCCTCAGGCAGGATAAAACTCATGGTAAACAGTGCGCAAAGAGGCAGATAGGAACTGTTATATGCATAGTGAAGCTGCAGATTGCCCAGCCCCTTTATCACTCCATATTCCTCCAAAAGCCTTATAGCCTGAGCATGATAGATCCCTGTATCGGTGTGGAACGTACCTCTGGATGTAAAGAACGCCGCCCCAAGAATGAGCAGACCTAGCAAGACAGCTCTTTTTCCGGAAAAGACATTCTTCAACTCTCCAATAATTTCAACAATGTCACTTCGGAAAAGAACCACTCCGGCCACAGCTGCTGCCAACATAATAAGGTGGCAGATAGCCCCAACCTTATAAAAAATACTGAAGCACTCTGCATACACCGTGACAGCAACAAGTCCTGTAGTCACAAATCCCGTGATGCCCATCTGTGACAGCCCGGGCACAGGGATAATCCTTGAAAGGGCCTTGTTCATCATCACCCCAATGGTAAGACATATGAAAAAGATATATATCCAACTGACAATTGTTAGAAGCATTTATAATCCTTCCCTCTTTCCATTTTCCCTTGCAACAATGTAAATACGCTCACTTTCCTCTGAAGGCTCCTCATGAGTATCTGCATCAATCGCGGTCACAAAGATCATCCCCGCTCTCTCCACCAGCATCTTCATCTCATCCAGAGTATAGCCCCTCTGGTAATGAGTTTCTGTAAATCTCTGGAACAGCTCTTTTCCCTCGTCGCATCTGACAAAGATGGTGAGATCATACTCGTTGATGTTCTCCTCATCATGGAAATAGTTATCCCATATAAAGCTGCAGTCATCCCTGTTCTCAGCTATAGTCGCATCTCCAATCACATCACGGTACTTGTGCAGCGTGTTGAAATCAAAGATAAAAACTCCACCTGGGAAAAGGAAATTGTTGACAAGCCTGAAGGTCTCAAGAAGCTCATCATCTTCCAGGACATAGTTGACGCTGTCACACACACTGACGATGGTGCCGGCAGTGCAGTACAGGTCCAGTTCCCTCATGTCCTGCTCAAGATACATGATATCAAGGTCCTCTGCAGCAGCCTTATTTCTGGCCACATTCAGCATGTCGGGAGACATGTCGATTCCGATTATGTCGTAACCCTTTCTCTTCAGAATCTGGGTGAAGCTACCTGTTCCGCAACCAAGCTCAACTACCAGGTTCTTCTCCTCTTCTAAGGCCTGTTCATATTGAACTGAATCGCTGTCCGCATCGGTATCGTCCTCGGAAGATATCTCTTCTTTGGCAAAAGAGTCTTTTCCTGCTCTTTGCCTGTCCTGGTCTTCTCCGACTGTGACTGCAGGCTTTGATACCCCGTACTTTTCAATAAGTTCAGCAACAAAATTACCCCATACATCGTATGGGGTTTCATCCATGAAGGTATCATATACTGTTGCGAAATCTGTGTAAGCTTCCATTATGTCCTCAATTCAATCAGGCTGTAACTCCGATCCATGCGCCAAGACCAAGAGTACAGAGAACACCGATGATAATTCCTGCCAGGGCAACACCGCACATTACGGCAAGAATACTGGACTTGAAATCCATATCCAGAATGCTGGCAGCCAGAGTTCCTGTCCATGCGCCTGTTCCGGGAAGCGGAATTCCAACGAAGAGCATCAGTGCCACAAAGAGGCCTCTTCCAGCCTTTTCCTGGAGCTTTTGTCCGCCCTTCTCACCCTTCTCAAGGCAGAAGGTAAAGAATCCTCCGATCACCGGCTTGTCCTTTCCCCATTCAAGAACCTTCCTTGCAAAGAAGTAGATGATGGGCACCGGGATCATGTTGCCGATAGCGATCAAGATGTATGCCAGAAGCAGATTAAAATCGGGGTTGGCAGCCTTCATAACGTAGGCAACCGGGATTGCTCCTCTAAGCTCGATGAGGGGTACCATAGACACGAAAAAAACATAAAGGTAATTCTTCATTAAGATATAGCTCCTTTTAAATATCAATCAAATCGTCTGTGTAACCCCGATATTATAATCGCTTGCCGTCAGAAAATCAATATTGCGTTAAAAGAGATATTATCCTTAAAAGGATATTACTGTACTGAAAGCACTTATGCCTCAAGTATTTCTCTCAGCGCCTTCAACAGTTCATCCATTTCTTCATCCGTACCAACCGTTATTCTGAGATGCTCCTTAATTCTCTCTGCATCCCAGCGCCTTACGATGATATTTCTTTTCCTGAGTTCGTCAAATATCTTTTTGCCGGATACATCAGGGTGCCTTGCAAAAAAGAAATTGGCCTTGGAATCAGTCAGTTCAAAGCCAAGGGCCCGCAGCTCTTTTGCCACACGCTCTCTTGTAGCTATTATCCTGCCGCAGATGTCCTTGAAATACTCATCGTCCTTCATTGCTATCGAACCAAGTGTTATCGATGGCATATTCATAGTGTAGGAGTTGAAGGAGTATTTAACATCCTGCAGATATTTTATGAGCCTAGATGATCCGAAGGCGTAACCTATGCGCATTCCGGCCATAGCTCTTGATTTGGAATATGTCCTCACAACCAGAAGGTTGTCATATTTGTCAATAAACTCCAGCGCACTCTTTCCACCAAAATCTATATACGCCTCATCCACGATCACCACAACGTCCCTGTTGTGATCAAGAACATCTGTTACGAAATCAAGATCTACAAGAATACCTGTTGGCGCGTTGGGATTTGGGAATATCACGCCGCCGTTTTCCTTATAATAATCCTCTTTCTTTATCTCGAAGTTCTCGTCCAGGGGCACCCTCTCATAGGGGATCCCATACAGCTCCGCCCACACGTCGTAGAACGAATATGTAACGTCAGGGAAAAGAATCTTTTTCTCCGAATTAAAGAATGTCAGAAAGGACATTGCGATGACGTCGTCAGAACCCACTCCAACAAAGATCTGATCCTTCGGAACACCATAGTAATCAGAAATTGCCTCCACCAGCTCCGAAGCCTCAGGATCCGGATAGCGCCTGAAGTCGTCATAGTTCATTTCCTTAAGTTTCTCCGAAACCAATGGTGACGGCGGATATGGGCACTCGTTGGTATTGAGCTTTATTATATTTTTGATCTTGGGCTGCTCCCCGGGTGTGTAGGGGACAACCTTTCTTATATTATCTTCCCATGACATAACTTTTTCCTCCTCCAGCTTATATATAATTACATTTTATGGTTACCATTAACATAACGCAATATGATAAACTTAATAAGGTTGAAACTTAGCGTTCCAACCGGCGATTTTTAGCAATATATGTTGTGGAGAGGATAAAAAAATGTCTGACCAGAAACTTGCAGTAATTTTCCCCGGGATCGGTTATCACAAAGATAAACCTCTTTTGTATTATTCAAGGAGACTTGCCATCGAACACGGCTTTGACGTTATTGAGATTTCCTACGATTTTCCCTACAGGGCAAAAGAGATCAAGGGCGATAAAGATAAAATGGACAACGCCTTTGAGCTGGCCGCCGAACAGGCAACAGAACAGCTCTCTTTGGTAGAATTCTCCAAGTACGATACAGTTCTTTTCATTGGTAAAAGTATCGGAACCACTGTTGCAGCGTATTACGACAAATGTCATGACATAGGCGCCACTCATATTGTCCTCACTCCGGTTCCACCTACCTTTGAATTCTTAACCCCCGGTTGTGGCATCGTCTTCAACGGCAGTGCAGACCCCTGGTGTGAAACGGGCCTTGTCCAGGAGAAGAGTAAAGAGCTGGATCTTGAGCTCCACGTGATTGAGAACGCCAACCATTCTCTTGAGACAAAATCTGCAGTTACCGATGCCCATAACATGATTGATATCCTGAATCTTATTGAGAGGGTGATGTAACCCGAAATAAAACGGGGCTCACGATTTTCATGAGTCCCGGATGTCTTATGTCTATTCAGTTATTAATTGTGCTGCTTGAACCAACGCGTACCTTTTCATCTTATCAAAAATTTTAATGTTGGCTAAAGACGCCTCATTCCATACATTTTAGTCACTTTTGGGTCAGTTATTCTATTTTGTGCCAGGCACCTCCCTACAGGATATCTGCAATAATGAAAGAAATATTATCACGCATGTCAAAACATTTACCTGGCAGATTCTAATTCTTTAATCATATCCTGAATTTTGTTATCAGGGATTCCCTGCTTATTCAGCAAGTTTACAAATAATCTTATGTCATCACCTCTAACTTGTTCTGTTACTTCCTCTGTTACTCGCTCCGTTACTTCTCGCGTCAGTTCTATATCGTGCAATCTCTGTCTATCCCACTCTTTCATATAGCGCTTAGTAACCTCCGTTCTTCTCTTAACAGCTCTGATGATGCTATCCAGCTTGTCAACTGCACTTATGGCTTCATCAGCTTTTTCTCCGGTAACGATATATCTCATAAGTCCTGCCACTGTCTTGTTGTTAAATTTCTCTGCCGGCAGATTATTTCTTCCCAGGCCGAAAAAGAAATAGTTTGTCCTACCATCATCATAGCACAGATTCGGATGTGAAGTTAGCACGGTTTTTGCTTCATAATACATATCACCGGCATAAAACGGATCATATGAAAGAACAGTTATCGAAACATAATCCGGAAGAGTCTCGTATGGTGCTCTGCTTTCAAGAAGCTTTGAATCAACCATGGCAGAATAATACCTTTGTCTTCTGGGAAGTCCTGGTCGGTCTGCCTCTCTGTCCTCAGCTTCAAAATCATACGCAACTTCAGCATTACCATTTTCATCCAAAGCGTCACTTTCAGATACGATTAGCGCGTCAAATCTGACTCCATGCAACCCTGTATCAATACCATTTACTACTTTCTCAGCTATCACATCTTTAACAGTTACTTCATGTCCAACCACAGTTGAAATGACAATTTTAGATACCTCTTTTGCCGTTTCAGGATTTTCCATAACACTGTTAAACAAAAAATTGTTCACAAACGTCATGTTTTCAATCCTTTTTCTTGCCTGCTCAAATGTTAGCCCTGCATTTTTGTTTAAAACATCATCTTTATTACTCATTCATTCCTCCCTGGATTTTTTGTTGTTTTTAAGGAATTCCTTTTGTTAAACAGCTGGATTTCATCGATCAACCCTGATATTCGGATAACGTTTATTCAGATTGCACGACACGATAAAGCGCCTTGGTTTATCGATTGCTCCGAACGGAGTAGATTGTTGACAGATTTATCAACGCAAGAAAGATTAACACACTTTATTGAGGTTGTAAACGGACTTGGCTCAATCTTAAGAAAGCCTTAAGAACTTTGCTGAATTATGATAATTCAATCATGATTTTACATAAAATCTTAGCGTGATCTGTGAAGCCAAAAACCGGGGCTCATGACATGCATGAGTCCCGGTCATTTTTTGTATATTTAGATTTTACTTGCTTTGCTGAACCTTGATGTTCTTGTTCATCCCCTTACCCTGGAAGAGGGTTTTATAGGTCTTAGCCATTCCCTTAGGAACTTTGGCTACAGTCTTTTTGCTGCCCATTCCGGTGAAAGCCTTGGCCTTGACGTTCTTCTTTGTCAGCTTCTTAGTTTTTACAGTTAATGTCTTGAGCTTAGGAGTATTGCCGGCGATCTGCTTGCCGAGCTTATTGACGTTAACAGGAATAACCATGTTTGTCATGGCCTTACAGTTAAAGAATGCCTTATCGCCGATTGATGTTACTTTTGCTCCTATTGGTGCCTTCTTAAGTTTAATACATCCATCAAAGGCACTTACTCCAATGGTCTTAACTGCTGCTCCGCCACTAACTTTCTCAAGCTTGATGCAGCCTGCAAATGCCTGTTTTCCGATCTTGGTTACATACTTGCCAATCTTGGCACTCTTAGCATTCTTATTCTTGTAGAAAGCCTTGGCACCAACCTCGGTGATCTTGTATGTGACACCGTTTACCTTTACTGTATTTGGAACCGATATAGAAGCGGCTTTCTTGTTCTTAGTTGCCTTGTACTGTACAGTAGGATTCTTGGTATCGCTTGAGGTTACAACAAAGCTTGCTAAGCTATTCTCAACAGTTTTGCCTTTTGCTGCCGGAGCGCCTGCATTGCCACTTCCATTGGCTTCCGAGCCTTTTGCCGGAATGATCAGGTCTTTTGCATCAACTTCCTTTGTTCCTTTCGAATCAGTATAGAACTTACCACACTTTTCACAGGTCCAATAAGCTATGTTTCCAGGTACCGTCTGTGTTGCAGCTTTTTCTTCTGTCTTTACAAGAGAATGTATATGATTCTTATCAGTAGCAGAACCTGTAGCCGGAATTATCCACGAATTTGGTGCTATAGGTTTTGTTCCTTTTGAATCAGAGAAATATGTATCACAGCCTTTACAGTACCAGTATTCTGTGTTTCCTACTTTTGTTGCAGTAGGATTCTTTGCTGAAGTTTTTATCAGCGTATGCTTACCTGTAGCTGCAACCGCACGACTCTCTTTATGATTCGGATCATTCTTGCAGACACGTTCCTCGCGACCTTCCTTAGTCTCAGTCGGAGCTACAACCTGTTTCCACTCGTTCCAGTCATGACCCTTCGCTTCAATTACAATGTCTTTTGCTGATACTTCAACACCTGCCTCAGTAAAAAGCTTGCCACACGCACATTCCCAATAGCTAATATTTCCATTAGTCTCACAGGTAGCTGCTTTTTCTGCATAATCCTTCTTGTGACTGTGAGTATGCCACTTTGCCTTAAGTGTAAGATCCCCTGTTAGCTCTATCATCTCTCCAGGCTTCTTTGTTGTACCGGTAGTTCCTATCTCCCAGCCTTCAAATATCTGACCTGATGGTGTAGTAAAACCACACTCCGGCAGCTTATAAGATGAATCTGTTACAACAACTGCTGCCATGTTACCAGCAGCACCATTACTAATAAAAGAAATGTTGGTGTAATAGTGCAGGTTTGCCTTAGCTGTATGATTCTTATTAGGATTTTCAAACGCCTTAGTATCTATCTGGGTTCCTCTGTAGAGGTAAACATCAATTGTCTCTGCTTTGGTTCCCAATGCATAAGACTCTATCTTTTTTACACTTTCAGGCAATCTGATCTGTGTCAAATTAGTGTTACGGAACAGTCCTTCATTCAGTACTTCTACACTAGCCTGAAAATCTATTTTATTGAGACTACTACAGTTATAAAAAGCATTTTCACCGATCTCTGTTACAGATGCAGGGATAGTTATTTCGGTTAAAGCACATGCGCTAAAGGATTCTCTCCCTATCTTTTTAACAGTACTTGGAATATAAAACGAGGCTAAACTTCGACAAGCCCAAAAAGCCTCATCACCAATGATTTCAAGAGATGGATTTCCATATATCCTTACAGCCTTCAGGTTTTCGCAATACCAAAAAGCCTTATTCCCAATTTTCTTTAATTTTGAACCATCCTCCGGACTACCAGAAGCAACAGCTGTAATACCTTTTACACTCGCGAACGCATAGTCTCCTACAGTGGTCATTCCACCATTAAGATTTACCTGACTGATTTTATCAGTTATCCTCGTCTCATCACTGTATTTATAATCATACCAAGGCGTATGACCACTATTGTCATAGTCATCCATCGCACCACTTCCGCTAGTCCATAGGTTACCGTTACTTTCATAAAATGTCCATTTCGCCCCCGACGAAAATGTGCCTGTGGGACTACCATCACCATCAGCAAATACAGTCATCCCAGCACCCGGAACAGCAAACACCATCAGTGTCGCCATGAGCATTGCCATAACATGAGCTGCTACATTTTTAATTCTTTTCTTTTTAAACATAATCCCCTCTCTTCCTCAGGGACTGTCTAAAATAAATTCACAGCCCCTAAACTTTTTCCATGAAATCACGCTATGACATGCATCATGGACATTCCCCTTCGCATATTACAATAGATTCTCCACAACGCAAAAACACCAGATTTAAGCCACAGTATATCTACCGAAGCCTCATCTGGTGTTCATAACATGTAATATAAACAAATGCTGAAAACTACACTATTCAGCCTGTCTGTCTGTCTGTCTGTCTGTCTGTCTGTCTGTCTGTCTAATGATTATATCATTCTTCATCCTTTAATCCTTTATTGTCCGAATGTTCACGAAAAAAAATTTCTATTATCGCGTCCATTAATAATAAAATATTTCTTAAATCTCTGCAACTAAAATATAAAAAGAAGCCAGTTGTGTACTGGCTTCCATACATTTCATCAACTCATTTCCGGGTAATCAAAGTTTATGAGGGACAATCTTTGTGAGGGTTATTCGTGAGGGACATTCGTGAGGGTCGTTCGTGAGGGGCTGGTTTGAGGGTTGTTCGTGAGGGTCTACACTCTTTAATAGTATAAAAAACAGGATTAATCAGTACATAAAACTGGTTAATCCTGTTTTTATGTTGGACTATATTGTCCTTCCTTTATCCTTCTCATATCATATTTTTGCGGAAAATATAAGTTTTGAAGGAGGATAAATGAATAGTATCACAGATTTATTAGACCTTGAAGATGGTGAAGTTTCCATTACTGACATACAAATTCAAGGTCGAACAAAGATTTTAACAGTCGAAACTCCACCTGTAGCACATTACTGTCCCAATTGTGGTTACAGAATGTATTCCAGGGGAGTAAAAGAGCGCAAGGTCAATCATCCCATTCTTCAGGATAATTACTCGCTTATCATTATTCTGAAACAGCGAAGATGGCGTTGCACCAACCCTGAATGTAACTATAACATCAGTGAAAATTTTAAGTTTGTCAATAAACGCCGAAGAACTTCCAATGCTACAGACATGCTTATTGTCAGCGCATACAGGGATCTTATGGAGACATCTGTATCCATATCCAAAAGATTTCATGTCTCGGATACTTATGCTCACGAAGTCTTCAACCGATATGTCAAGTTAGACAGATTGCCGCTAACAGATGCCATTTCCATTGATGAAGTCTGTCTTGATATCGACGAACACTGCAGATATGCACTTGTTATACAGGACTTCCATACCGGTGATCCTATAGATCTTCTGCGCAGTCGTCGCAATAATGTCACCGAACCATACTTTGCATCCATTCCCATGGAAGAACGTGCAGCTGTGAAGTATCTCATATCAGACATGTATAAGCCTTACATAGCCTATGTTGCGAAATACTTTCCTAACGCAATTCCTGTAGTGGATTCTTTCCATGTGATTCAATGGATTACACGAATGATAGACAACTACATACGTCAGCTGATCAAAAAATTCCGCCAGCGTGACAAAGAGCTTCAGAACAAGTTGTCTTTAGAGAGACATGAACCGGTTTCTCTTCCTATATCTGACGAAGTATATCTGCTGCAAAAGTATCGCTGGCTTATACTGTCCAATCAGTCTAACATCCGTTACCATACCGACTTACGCATGGATTCCCATTTTCATCGAATGATGAATACCTTTGATTATGAGGATGCTCTCTTCAGGATTGATTCCAATCTAAAAGAATTCCGTGATTTAAAAGAAAAGTATGTGGTCTTCAATGCCAGGAACGCTGGCAATCCACAGGCAGCTAGGCGAGAGCTGCCCGAGTTAGCACAGGAATACCAGAAGTCGAGGCATGAAATATTCCGCGATTTTGCCTCTCTTCTCGAAAAATTTGAAGATCCGATAGTCAACTCTTTCATAATGGTTGAAAAAATCGGTAATGGACAGATTTACGACAGCCGGCTTTCCAATGGTCCTATAGAATCCATAAACCGCAAAGCCAAAGACTTAAAGCGTCTGGGAAGAGGATTCAGAAACTTTGAACATTTCAGAAACAGGTTTCTTTATTCAACAAGATCGAACCCGACACTCAATGGCGTTTCTGATTGTAACCCTGTTGTCTATTTTGAAGAAGACGAGTTTTGAAAGGAGAAATATAACAATGATAAGATTTAACGACAATGTTTCAGCCGAACTTCAGGATATCCTGAACATAGAACTGCACCGATACAAAAGAGAAATTCCATCTATTACATATGAGGAATGGGATATGCTTGTAGACTGGGTCAAAGAAGGAAACAGCCCCTATACAAACGGAGATGGTGTTTATGGTGATGATGGTTGGCCATTAGACTTTATTAACACTCTAAGATTCTGGGAGGATATGCGCGAGGATTTTGAATCGGATTCTGAATCAGAACCTGTTGATACAAATACAGAAGATCCTGACTTCATAGAAAATCCGGACAATGAAAAGCCATTTGGATAATCTGTATTCTGAGAAGGGTCTGGCCAAGTGTCAGACCCTCAAGTTTGACCCTCACGAATGACCCTCACGAACAACCCTCACGAACAACCCTCACGAACAACCCTCACGAATAACCCTCACGAATAACCCTCACAAACTCCCACTCAAAAAGGGCCAGCCCCTCACGACCAATGTCATTAAGTTAAGATGATACTATAAAGATCTCTACATCAGAAATGGTGTAGGGGTCTTTTTTTCTAAAAAGTAGTTGACAGATAAACATAAAAG
>JAEEGL015196503.1_pt1 | contig 13394 bp, 11 predicted proteins | sample 9134231 | NCBI WGS metagenome assembly JAEEGL01 (sample SAMN16246548, study PRJNA631951) | gut metagenome | biome: gut microbiome; feature: rumen; material: fiber-attached | host: Bos | place: Iran: Karaj | collected 2018-10 | reverse complement strand
GCAGGAAAATCATATTTGGGACATAGGTCAACAGAAGCATCAGGGATGGACCGAGCGTCTTCATCAGCCCGTTTAAATCCGCTCCGGTCAGCAGCGGCGCGAAAACAAGCCTGGTGAGTATCATTACAACAATGTATCCTGCGACCAGAGCGGCTCCGATACGGGCAAAGGTTTTTTTCGATTCTGTCATGATAAAGCCTTCTTTCTCCTTTGATCTTTTCTGGCGTCAACATAGCACACCGGGCATCACAGAAAAGTCACAGGAATGCTTCCTCATAGAAATGCAAAATAGGTTAACCATAATAATTTTATGTAAACCTTTTCCCGTTTTAAAAAAACACCTTTGGATTCGGTGATCTGCGCTGTTTTATCCCTCGTCACCCAATTATCTATGGCTGTCATGCGGAGGGCTACATGCAAAATGTGCAAAAAATGCAAAGTCCTTTAGGATTTATAACTATGAGAACATTACATCAGTTTTGCACATTTTGCGCAGGCATCTATGTTTTCGCTATGGATGCTGAAAGAAGCTCTCGTCTGGTCCACTATCCCATAAGACAAAATGATGACAGTCGATGATTGATCTGATCAACAACGATTTACCGTAAAAAAGCAGAATCATCATATAAGGAAACTGCAGCAGCAAACGAAGAAGCAGAGAGCAAGGACTCCGGAGACGGAATAGAATCCATCTTGCATGATGCCGCCGGGGATAAGCAGATCAGGTCTGCAGGTACACATAAATTCCAATAACCAGAAACAACAGACTGGAAAGGAGCATGGCACTGGTGCCGCGGAGGCGGAAGTTCTCCGGATTCCCTGCCTCATAGAGTATTTCCTGGATCTCGCCTTCCCGGTAACGGTTCCGTAACAGAGAGCCCGGCACTCTGCCGTTTCCGCGAATCAGCTTTCCGTCGACGATGAATTCAAACACCGGGCTGTTGAGGGGCAAACCTCTGGCGTCGCGCTGTCGATACACCTCAGTGATGGTTGCCGTCGTGTGCACAGAGCATTGGTGAAGCCTGTTGAACTCCAGGGACAGCCCGGCAACGCCAAACGCCATGCACAGGAAGCCCATGATTTTATCCCACATTTCGGTCTCCCCTCAGTCCCAACCGTCAAACAGCGAAACCTGTGAGCTGTCAGGCAGGTCTCCGAAGGCCTTCAGGCGCTTCAGCGACTCAATATGGGCAGAACTCACCTTTGGGCAGGATGACGCGATCTCGTCGATGGATACGAAGTTCTTCCCCTCTCCCCTGGCGCGGGCAAGGTCCTGCGCAGCGCTCTCACCCAGGCCGCCGATTGCCACGAAGGGTGGGCGGATGCGTCCATCCTTTGTCAGGAGAAATTTGGAAGCGTCAGAGTCCTTGAAGGTGATGTCAGCAAACTTATACCCGCGCATGTTGAACTCGTACACCGCCTCGAGCGTAACCAGCAGGTCCTCCTCGTTGGCAGTGAGACTGGATGCACGGCGCATTTCGTTGATTTTCCTGCGGGCCGCTTCCGTACCGCCGCACATCATCTCGGCGTCGAAGCCGCCCTTCTGGCTGCGCCGGTAGAAGTAGGCCGAGTAGAAGGCCAGCGGCTGATGCACCTTGAACCAGGCAATGCGAAAAGCCATCATGACGTAGGCCACCGCGTGCGCTTTCGGGAAAAGATAGGCGATTTTGCGCGCGGACTCGATCCACCACTCCGGCACACCGAAGTCACGCATCTGCGCCTCGGCATCCCCCGGGAACGAGCCACTTCTCTTTACCTTGCCCTTGCGCACCGCCTCCATAGTCTTGAATGCGAGGGACGGCTCCATGCCCTTGGAGATCAAGTATATCATGATGTCGTCACGGCAGCCGATGGTCTCATCAACTGTTGCAATCCCGTCGACGATCAGGTCGTGAATATTTCCCGCCCAGACGTCGGTTCCGTGTGAAAAGCCGGAAAGGCGTACGAGCGTGTCGAACTGGCTGGGCTGTGTGTCAACCAGCATCTGCCGCGTAAAGCCCGTTCCGAACTCCGGCACACCAATGGTCCCGGTTTTGCCGATAATCGGATCGTCATCTGGGAGGTCCAGTGCCGCAGGACTGGTGAAAATACTCATTGTCTCCGGGTCGGAGAGAGAGATTTCCCGCGCATTGACACCGGTCATATCCTCCATCATGCGGATCATAGTCGGGTCATCGTGACCCAGCTCGTCCAGTTTCAGGAGGTTGTCCTCCATGCAGTGGTACTCAAAGTGCGTTGTGATAATGTCGGAGTTTGGGTCATCCGCAGGGTGCTGGACCGGGCAGAAATCCGTGACGTCCATGTCCTGCGGGATAACTACCAGGCCGCCGGGGTGCTGGCCCGTCGTGCGCTTGATGCCCACCAGGCCTTTTGCGAGGCGGTTCTCCTCCGCACGGGTTGCTTGGATGCCACGCTCCTCGAGATATTTTTTCACATATCCGAAAGCCGTCTTCTCTGCCAGGGTACCGATGGTGCCGGCACGGAACACGTGGTCCGAACCGAAGAGAGTCTCGGTGTACTTGTGGGCCTTTGCCTGGTACTCGCCCGAGAAATTCAGGTCAATGTCCGGTGTCTTCTCGTTGCCGGGGAACCCGAGGAAGGTCTCAAACGGGATGTCAAAGCCGTCACGCCGGAGCGGCGTACCGCAGATCGGGCATAGCTTCTCGGGCATGTCGGCTCCGCAGCCAAAGGAAAGGGGCTCGCCCTCAAAGGGAAGCTCGTGATCCTTCCAAGCAACGCCTAAAGTCGGGAATTCGGAGTAATGGCACTTCGGACACACATAATGCGGCGGGAGGGAGTTCACCTCGGTAATGCCGGACAGGAAGGCCACCATAGAACTGCCTACGCTGCCACGGCTGCCGACCAGATAGCCGTGCTCCAGGGAGTTGGCAACCAGTTTCTGGGCAGACATGTAGATCACATCGTAGTTGTGGTCGAGGATCGTGTTCAGTTCGGTGTTCACGCGGTCCGCCACAACCGGCGGGGGCGTTTCGCCGAAAACCTCGTGCATCCGGTCGTAGACCAGCGTCTTCAGGTCCCGGGCGGAGTTCTCAATTTTCGGAGGGAAAAGCTCTTTCGGCAAGAGTTCGATCTGTTCGATCTGTTCCGCAATTTTGCGGGTGTTGGTTACGACAGTCTCGTACGCCGTCTCCTCGCCCAGATATGAGAACTCTTCCAGCATCTCGTCCGTACTGCGCAGATACACCGGGCAGGGCCGGTCGGGGTCAGAGAACTTTTTCGCCGCCTGCAGAATACGCCGGTACTGCTCATCCTCGGGATTGAGGAAGTGGACGTCGCTGGTGGCGACCACGGGCTTAGAGAGGTCACGTCCGATACGGAGGATAGTTCGGTTGTAGTCCCTCAGGACATCATAGTCCGCGACACGGCCGTCTTCTACAAGGAACCCGTTGTTCGCAAGAGGCTGGATTTCCAGATAGTCATAGAACGATGCGACACGGCGGAGCGTCTCGTCGCTCTCGCCGCGCATAACAGCACCGTACAGCTCGCCCATACCGCAGGCAGAGCCGACGAACAGCCCATCGCGGTGCTGCATCAGCAGGCTCTTTGGGATGATGGGAGAGCGGTGGAAGTACTGCAGATACGACGCGGAGATCATCTCATACAGGTTCTTGAGGCCAGTGCGGTTACGGACCAGCAGGATCATGTGCCAGGTTTTGGCCACATCCGTCCGGCGCAGACTGTGGTACACCGTCTCAACGTCGTCCAGTGTCCGCGCCCCCTGTGCACGCAGCATCGGCAGGAAAGCGCCCATGATGCGCGCCACCACCATGGCATCGTCACTGGCGCGGTGATGATTGAATTTCGGGAGATTCAGCCGGTTGGAGACAATATCCAGTTTGAAGCGCTTCAGGTCAGGCAGCAACGCCTGGCTGAGTGCGAGCGTGTCAAGGAATACCGGCTGGAAACGCATGCCGTGGCGTTTTGCCGTGGCAGCCATGAAGCCGGTGTCAAAGTGCGCATTGTGCGCGATCAGAGGACGTTCCCCTGCGAAGTTGAGGAAGGCTTCCAGCGCCGCCTGCTCACCGGGCGCGTCCGCGACGTCGTCATCCCGTATACCGGTGAGCTGAGTGATCTCCTGCGGAATCGGGATGCCGGGGTTAACAAAGGTGTTGAATTTGGAAACGACCTCGGTGCCGTGGAAGATAACCGCACCGATCTCGGTCATGCGGTCATTCTGTGCATTGAGGCCGGTGGTCTCGATGTCGAAAGCCACGAATTCCGTGTCCAACGGCAGCTTCGAGCGTCCGATGACGGCGGACTTCTGATCCATGTCGTCGACAAAGTAGGCTTCAAGCCCGTAAATGATCTTGACACCGTATTTCTTTCCTGCCTTCCACATGTCCGGGAATGCCTGTGCGACACCGTGGTCCGTCACCGCGATGGCAGGCATGCCCCAGTCGGCCGCACGCTTGACTGCATCGGCCGGCTCTGTCAGGGCATCAAGCGCAGAAAACCTGGTATGCAGATGGAGCTCTACGCGCTTTTCCGGCGCCTTGTCCGGACGCAGAGACTTTTTGGTGCGCATGATGTTGCGCGGATCCAGAACCATGTCGTCATCGAATTTGGACCAGCTCACCTCGCCCTGGATGATCAGGTGGTCGCCCTCGACGATTTTTGTGAGAATGGACTGGTCGTCCTCAGAGCGGAGGTAGCGTGAGACACGGATGGAATTCGTACAGTCAGTGATGTCAAAGGACAGGACCGCTCCTCCGCGCTTTGCAAGCTCGCGCGAGGAGACAGCAAAAACATCACCCTCAATGGTGACACGGCCGGACTCGAGATTCAGCGTATTCATCGACACCGGGTTCGAGCGGATGGAACGGCCCATCAGGACGTCGCCCGCGACAGCGCGTTCGGTGGCTGCTGTTTCCGACACCGTGACGACAAGCTCCGGGTAGTCCGGGATAATCGTAACGCCGTCCAGAGCGTAATCGGCCTTCAGGCGGGCACTCAGCTGTGACAGCAGCGCCGGTGAAGGCATGGTAGGAAAGCGCACGCTGACAGAGAGGCTGTTCTCCCTGGTATCCACCGTGGCAGAAATCAGTGAGGCCTCCCGCAGTGCTTCAAAATCCGCACAGCCCGGAAATACAGTTAAGAATGGAGTAACGTTGGCCATATTGGGCTCCAAAAGTAATTATTCAGAGTCGAGGTTCAGTCCGTTCAGCCCTCTTCGATCAGGGCCATCAGGCGGTTCAGCAGTTCATCGTAGGGGTAAGTGCCGAGCACTTCGCCTTTTTTAAAGAGAAGACCCTTCTCGCGCCCGCCGGCAATGCCATAGTCCGCCTCACGGGCTTCTCCCGGGCCATTGACGACACAGCCCATGACGGCGACAGTGATATCACGGTCCAGTTGAGAAACCTGGGATTCCACTTTGTTGGCGAGAGAGATGAGATCGATTTCCGTGCGACCGCAGGTCGGGCAGGAGACGAACTTCACGCCGCCTTTCCGCACGCCCGCTGCCTTCAGGATTGCGATGCCTGCGCTGACCTCGCGTACGGGGTCAGCCGTCAGAGAAACCCGGATCGTGTTGCCAATGCCCTCGCACAGCAGGGTGCCGATGCCGACCGCAGACTGGATCGTTCCGTTCCACTCCGTGCCGGTCTCCGTGACGCCCAGATGAAGCGGGAAGGGAAAAGTCTCCGCAGCGAGACGATACGCCTCCACGGTGAGAGGTACTGTCGAGGACTTCAGTGACAGGCAGATATCTTCAAAACCATTTCGAAGAAGCAGGTCAATATGTCCCTTTGCGCTCTCCACCATGGCCTCCGCACAGGGATGGCCGTATTTTTCCAGAAGCCGCTTCTCCAGGGATCCAGCGTTGACCCCGACACGAATCGGGATGTTCCGTGCCCGACAAGCTTCCGCGACAGCGCGTACGTTCTCCGCCGGCCCGATATTGCCTGGGTTGATGCGGATTTTGTCAATCCCGCGCTCTGCGCAGAGCAGCGCAAGACGGTAGTCAAAATGGATATCCGCCACCAGCGGCACATCAACGCAGGATTTAATCGCCTCGACGGCAAGGGCTGAGCGCTCATCCGGGATTGCGATTCGAACGATGTCGGCGCCCGCGGCGCGCATGGCGCGAATCTGGCAGACGGTCGCCTCCACATCCCAGGTTTTGGTATTGCACATGGTCTGGACCGTGACAGGTGCGTCGCTCCCGATACGGAGTGAGCCGACCTGAATCGATCTCGTTTCGTTGCGTTTCATCTAAGTCTCTCCATTTTTCTGTGTGAATGCCAGTGCCATGTCCCACTGCGGGGCACGGCACCGTCAGTTTCGGTTAAGATTCGGGTCCGGTTCTTATTGCCGGAACAGCTTCAGAATGTCGTTAAACATAATGATGCCCATCAGCGTCAGAAGCAGGACCATGCCAGCCGCATGAATCCATGCTTCGTACTTCGGGTTGAGCTTCCGTCGGGTGACGGACTCGATCAACAGCGTCACCAGCAGCAGGAAAACCCTTCCGCCGTCCAGTGCGGGAATGGGCAGCATATTCATGATGGCGAGGTTGATCGCGATAAAGGCGCCGAGATAGAGGATGTCGTAGATCGCGTCGGTTGTCGTTTCCGCATTTTCCCCGGTCTCCGCCATGAGATCGACGATGCCGACCGGGCCGGACATCTCCTGCAGGCCGACTTCACCGTGCAGCAGCTGGCCAAGCCCCATCCAGACCATGCGTCCGAATTCCATAGCGGTATCCCAGCTGTAGCGCAGCTTGGCCGGGAACGTCGCCTCCTCGACAGCAAAGTTGAAGCCGAAGAGTTCGCGGTCCTGTCCTTCGTACATCTGTGGGGACATGGCAAAGTCACGGAGGACCACGCGCTTTCCGTCGCGCTTCAGGACAAGGTCGTAAATACCGTCGCCCTTGCGAAGAAAGTCGCCTACATCATAGTACTGGTAGATCCGGTGCCCGTCGATGCGTACAAAGCGGTCGCCTACCTGGAGGCCTTCGGCGCTCTCATAGGGACAGCCCTCAACAAAGCTGCCGATTGCCGGAACAACGAAGGCTGTCGCCGAAAGATAGAGGAAGAAGATCACGATCAGTCCCAGCAGGAAGTTGTTGAACGAGCCCGCACAGAGGATCAGAATCTTTTTCCAGGCCGGCTGGACCACGAACGCCCGCGGATCACCGGAATCTTCGTCCTCACCTTCCATAGCGCAGTAACCGCCGAGAGGGATGGCTCGCAGGGCATAGAGTGTCTCCCCTCTCTGTTTCTTCAAAATGGCGGGGCCCATGCCGACAGCAAACTCATTTACTTTTACGCCACAGAGCTTTGCCACAATAAAGTGGCCAAACTCATGGATGGCGATCAAAATGCCGAATATTAATATTGCTAGCAGGATATATGCGATTGACATCAGTTATACTCCGATTGTTTCATGGACAAAGCGTCTTGCGGCGTCATCTGCCTCAAGAATCGTTTCCAGATTATCAGCCTGGTCCGCAGCGACAGCATCCACCGCGGAGGCTGCAAGATCATAAATGCGGTTGAAGCCGATCTGCTCGCGCAGGAAAAGGTGCACCGCCTCTTCATTGGCGGCGCTCATAACACAGCCCGCCGTGCCGCCCCGCTTCGCGCAGGAAACTGCCAGCGCCAGGCAGGGGAAATTCTCCAGATCCGGTGCTTCGAAGCTCAGATCCTGAAGCTGAGTAAAGTCCAGGCGGGAGAACATTGACGGGAGGCGGTTCGGATAAGTCAGCGCAAGCTGAATCGGAAGCCCCATGTCAGGGACACCGAGCTGTGCGATGACCGTCCCGTCGACCAGTTCCACCATCGAGTGGATCACACTCTGCGGGTGGATGACAACCTGAATCTCGTCCGGGCTGACAGAGAAAAGCCGCATGGCCTCGATAAACTCGAGCCCCTTGTTCATCAGTGTGGCGCTGTCAACGGAGATCTTTGCTCCCATGTTCCAACGCGGGTGCTTGACGGCCTGCGCTGGCGTGATTTCTTCCAGTTCCGATCTTTTGCGGCCGCGAAAGGGGCCACCGGAGCAGGTCAGCAGGATACGGCGAAGTTCGCCCTCTCCCCTGCCCATGAGGCACTGGAAAATAGCGGAATGCTCGGAATCGACCGGGATGATTTCTGCACCGGTCTCCTTTGCACGCTTCATCACAATCTCTCCGGCGCAGACGAGCGTTTCCTTGTTGGCCAGAGCAATCCGTTTTTTCTCTTCAATTGCGGCAAGCGTCGGCTTCAGACCGACTGCACCGGAAACTGCCGTGACCACGCAGTCCACAGACGAGAGCGTTGCTGCTTTAAGAAGGCCGTTCATGCCGCTGCCGACGCGGATATCCGTATCGGCAAGGGCAATCTTCAGCTGTTTTGCCGCCTCCTCATCATAGACCGCGACAAACTCCGGATGAAACTTTCGGGCCTGTTCCTCCAGCAGGTCGATCTGCCGATTAGCGGTCAACGCGGCAACACGGATCCCGGTAAATTCCGCCACGGCCGCCGTCTGCCGGCCGATGGATCCGGTACAGCCGAGTATGGAAATTGCGTTCACCATAGTGTCATCTCCTCAGGCTTTCACGCCGCCGTACCGGCGGTCACGCCGGTTGAACTCTGTGATGGCCTTATCCAGTTCTGCGGTAGAGAAATCCGGCCACAGAACGTCCGTAAAATAAAACTCCGAATAAGCACACTGCCAGAGCAGAAAGTTGGAGATTCTCTGCTCTCCACCGGGTCGAATCAGCAGATCCGGGTCGGGAATGCCGGAAGAATAGAGATAGTTTGAGAACATTTCCTCGGTCAGTTCCTCCGACGCCTCGCCGGAGGCAAAGTCTATGGCATAGCGCTGCGCCGCCTGAAGAATTTCTGCGCGACCGCCGTAGTTGAGGCAGATGTTAGCCTGAAAACCTTCGTAGCGTTTGGAGATCTCATTTGTCTGCGCCACGAGGTCCTGCAGTTCCTTCGGCAAGCCGGAGACGTCCCCAAAAACGCGCATTTTCATTTTGTCGCGCTCCATGGTGTCGATCGCCTCGTGCAGGTACTTTCCGAGGAGGCGCATGATGGTCTTGACCTCTTCGTCCGGTCGCTTCCAGTTTTCGGTGGAAAAGGCGTAGACCGTCAGATAGTCTACACCGATGTCGCGGCAGTAGAGGGCGATTTTGCGGAAATTCTCAGACCCGACCGCGTGTCCGGCCGTACGGGGCAGGCCGCGCTTCTTCGCCCAGCGCCCGTTGCCGTCCAGGATAATCGCAATATGGCGGGGGACGTTCTCCCCCGCCTGTTTGTTGGTTTGTTTGGCAGCCATCAGATCTCGGTCAGCTCTTTCTCTTTCTTTTCGGTGATTTTATCGATTTCCTTAATGTAGTCATCCGTCAGCTTCTGGATGTCTTTCTCGGCGATTTTGTAATCGTCTTCCGTAATTTCCGAAGCCTTCTGCTGCTTCTTAAACTTCTCAATCGCATCGCGGCGGATGTTGCGGATGGCAACCTTGCTCTCTTCGCCATACTTTCTGGTCTGCTTGGCGAGGTCCTTACGGCGCTCCTCCGTGAGCGGCGGGAAGACAAGACGGATCGCACGGCCGTCATTCTGCGGATTGATGCCCAGATCAGAAGCGAGAATGGCACGCTCGACTCCCTTCAGGACGGACGCATCCCAAGGCTGAATGATCAGAGAGCGCGGGTCCGGGGTCGCGACAGTCGCCAACTGCTGAATCGGAGTCGGCACGCCGTAATAATCGACCTGAATCTGATCAAGGACAGAAGCATTGGCGCGTCCGGCGCGGATGGTGGCGAGCGTCGCAGTCAGAGACTCGCAGGTCTTCTTCATTTTGTTCTCAAATTCCGGATAGTCTGACATTTTTCATTTCCTCCTCAATGATTTAAGTTCAAGACTCTCCACATCTGCCTTTTAGACGGACGGGAGCGCCAATAGTTTACATAATATAAAAGCTCAATGCACAAAAGTGCCGATTTTCTCACCGTTCAGGACGCGCAGAATGTTCTCCGGGTCGGCCAGGGCAAAGACAATGACCGGCAGGTCGTTGTCCATCGCGAGGCTTGTCGCGGTGGAATCCATCACCTGCAGGCGCATGGAAAGGACCTCCGTATAGCTGATCTCATCCAGTTTCACCGCAGCAGGATCTTTCCGGGGGTCTGCCGTATAGACTCCATCGATGTTCTTTGCCAGCAAAATGGCGTCCGCGCCAATTTCCGCAGCGCGGAGCACTGAAGCGGTGTCCGTCGAGAAGAACGGATGGCCGGTACCGCAGCCGAAGAGCACAACCTTGCCGCTCTCCAGATAATCAATGGCTTTTTTGACGTCATGCCGCTCGCCGACGCCCTGGATGTCCACCGCAGTCATGACGCGGGCGTCCACACCACACTGGCGGAACACATCCGCAACAGCAAGACAGTTCATGGCGGTCGCGAGCATGCCCATCCGGTCAGCACTGACGCGCTCGACCTTACCGGCGCCATCCTTCACGCCGCGCCAGAAGTTCCCGCCGCCGATGACGATTCCAACCTGCGCTCCGCATTCAAGACTCCGCTTCACGCTTTCACAGACGGAAGTAACAAAGCCAAAATCGAAACCGGTCCCCTTCTGCCCGCTGAGTGCTTCTCCGCTGATTTTGATGAGGACACGACGGTACTGCAAAGCCATATTATTCTTGTCCTTTCATGAACGTATACTCTTTAAATCCTGCGTTAGTTTAACACAATACAGGGAGCTTGGCAAGGGGTAGTCAATTTTCGTTTTCTGTGTTATACTCACACTGGCATCTCCCATGATAGACAGAATAAAAAGCTGCGATTCTGACTGTTATTCCCGGATTCGGACATCGAAACAACATGATCACAGGAGGCGTAATATGAAAACTGTAGAAGTGTTCTATCTCCCCACCTGCCCGTACTGCGCCAAGGCGAAAAAAGCCGTGGAAGAACTGAAAAGCGAGGATGAAGCCTACGGACGGGTACCGGTAAAATGGATTGACGAGTCGGAAGAAGTGGACTACGCCAACGAGCACAATTATTACCACGTTCCGACTGTTTATTACGGACGGCACAAGGTTTTTGAAGCCCATCCTGGCGACACATATGAAAAGATTCGCGAGGGCATCCGGGACGCTTTTGACAGATCCGTATTCGAAGGCCCCGCCGAAGTTCCGGTCCCGCCTCCGGGTTCGCAGGACTGACCGGAATTCCTGCTGTTTCCGTGCGGAAATTAAGAAATGCTAAGAAATTACCGCTTGCTATTCTTCTATTCTATGCTATAATGGTTACAATAAGTTACAGTTATAATACATTATGATGGGAGGGCAAGACAATGGCAGAATGGAACCTTAGAGAAGAGGCTGTAAAGAGAGGCGTTCCACAGATCGGCGAACCGTTTCGCTGCCAGGATCTGGAACCCAATCATCTCTACGAAATTTACATGGATGAGTTTGACAATGAGTACATCATCCGGCGCGGCATCCTGACCATTGTCAGCGGAGCCGGTAAAGTATACTGATTTTCTTCTAAAAAAAGCCCGACGGAGTGCGCTAGTATTCCGTCGGGCTTTTCATCTTCTGTTATGCAGAGCAAGTGCTCAGCGGTCCTTTCCGTCCAGGAAGCGGAAAATCCGTTCCCAGTACTGGATCAGCATTACTGAGTCGGTCATGTAGAGTTCGTGCTTCATGTTCGGCATACGGTAATACTCGCAGTTTTTCACGTTCTTCACGAAATAGTTCTGGGATGAATTCTTTACGACCGTATCGTTCCCCGCCTGGCACAGTAGTACCGGGATTTGAATCCGGTTCATCCAGAATTTGCTCGTAACGCGGGCGCAGGCCTTCGCCGCCTCCATCCCCCAGCCAATGGACGGAGTGCTGGTTTGCAGTTTCTGATCTGCCAGGCGCTGATGATAGTAGTAGTTGTAGCGGCACTCCGAGGAGTCACAGCTGTTTTCAAAATTCGCAGGTTCGAACTCGTTGACCGGGCTGACCGGTTCCGCCGCCTTGCCGCCAAGGCTCTTGATTTTCGCGCCGAGGTAGACAACCGGGACCGGCAGTTTTCCAAAACTGAGACCAAGCATCGGTGAGGAGAGCACGGCTTTATCAAAGAGCTTCGGATACCGCTCGATGATCCATGCGCCGACGCAGCCTCCCATGGAGTGGCAGTAGAGATAGACCGGGAGTTTGCCGGAAACGGGTTTTACCACTTTCTCCGTCAGATGCTTCAGGTCGAGAACGTAATCACGGAAGTGCCTTACATAGACCACGTACGGGTTGTCGTTGTGCCGGTAAGACAGGCCGTGGCCGCGGTGGTCCAGGCCCCAGACCTCGTATCCCTGCTGAAGCATGTAATAGACCGTCTCCCGGAACTTGCGGATGGACTCCGTGAAGCCGTGGCTGATTACGATAACGGCTTTTGGGTTTTCTGGCTTGTAATGTTCATAATAGATCGACTGTCCCTCGACACGTGCATCCAGACCGGATTCCCGGCACTTTGCCAATTGGGGCTCCACCACAGAGTGCATCACTTCATCATAGTTTTCTTCCGCAATCCAATGCATGGCATTTCTCCTGTATTCAAATGATTGATCTCTCTATGTATATTATAAGGCATTTCTCCTCCACGGGCAAGAATTCTTTTCTTCCGCGGGAAGAAACTTGAAATGCTTGGGAAAATATGCCATAATAATCAGTACGGAAAGGAGCGATCTGCTATGGCTCGATTTTTCATGGCCGGGACCAACCTTCTGGGCAACGGTACGGCAATCATCCGCGGACGAGATGCGGAACATATCCACGTACTCCGGGTTCGTCCCGGTGAAGACGTCACGATCTGCGATACCAAGGGGACGGATTACAAATGCCGTCTGGTCCGCGCTGACAAGGAGGAAGCGGAAGTTGAGATCATTGAGGTTGTTCCCTGCAAGGGAGAACCGACTGTAGAAGTTACCATTCTCTGCGGCCTTCCGAAGGGAGACCGTGTGGATTATATTATTCAGAAATCAGTGGAAGCCGGTGTGCATGAAATCGTCTTTTTCCAGTCTGCCCGATGCGTTGCAAAGCCGAACGACCCGTACAAGAAGCTCGAGCGCTGGAACCGGATCAGCGAGGAAGCCGCAAAGCAGTCCGGGCGCGGCATCATCCCCAGAGTCATCTGGGCGGAGGATTACGGGGAAGTGCTGAACACCGCGGTCCACAAGGACCTTTCACTGTTCATGTACGAGGCCGGGAAACGCGAGCCTCTGAATTCCGTCCTCGAGAGCAACAAGGACGTCAAATCCGTTTCCGTCATCACAGGGCCGGAAGGTGGCTTTGAGGAATTTGAAGTGAAGCTTGCACAAATCGCCGGACTGCACATCTGCAGTATGGGTGAAAGAATCCTCCGCTGTGAGACTGCACCGGTTGTTGCCATTACCGCGATAATG
>JAEEGL015159994.1_pt1 | contig 13394 bp, 9 predicted proteins | sample 9134231 | NCBI WGS metagenome assembly JAEEGL01 (sample SAMN16246548, study PRJNA631951) | gut metagenome | biome: gut microbiome; feature: rumen; material: fiber-attached | host: Bos | place: Iran: Karaj | collected 2018-10 | reverse complement strand
TTCGTCTTTCACAGCTACGCGAAAGCCCTCCTGGAAGGCTTCGCCGAAGAAGGGACGGAAGAAATCGTCCGGAAACCAGGGAGCGTGGGGACGGGAAACCTCGTTGCGATAGCGGTACGGAATCATTCCAAACATATGATGACCTCCTTTTTTGCGGTCGGTGTGTGAATTGACTATCTTTGCCTTTCGACAGTGTTATTGTACAATAATAGTCAAAGAAAGTCAATAGCCGGAAACGCGGATTAACAAACTGTTTACAAGAGGACCGCATCCTGCCACCAGAGCGGCGCCGGAGCATATTTTGCGCAGGAATGCCCTTGTCAATTCGCCCGGAAAGGCGTATGATAGTAATATGATTCATGAAGATTTTTCCTGGAAGCAATTTTCAGCGCGTTGGGAGTGCGGAATATGACGGACCGTTTGTATTATGAGGACGCGTACCTGACGGAATTTGACGCGCATGTCGTGGAAGCGGAAGGCGACAGGGTGCGCCTGGACCGCAGCGCGTTTTATCCCACCTCAGGCGGACAGCCTTTCGACACGGGCACACTGAATGGCCTGCGGGTGCGGGATGTGTACGTAGACGGCGCCCTTGAGGTGTGGCATGTCGTGGAGGGCGAGCTGGCTGTGGGTCAGGCTGTCCACGGCGTCATCGACTGGCCCCGGCGGTTCGATCACATGCAGCAGCACGCGGGGGAGCACATGCTGGCGAGCGCGTGCTACCGGCTGCTGGGCGGCATGACCATCGGGCTCCACCTGGGCCACGACGCGTCCAGCATCGACGTGGAACTGCCAGGGGGGCGGACGCGGCTGGATGCGGGGGAGATTGCCGCGCTGGAAGACGACGTGAACGAGCGCATTCAGCGGGATGTGCCCATCCGCTGCTGGTTTCCCGCGCCGGAAGAGCTCGCGGCGCTCCCCCTGCGAAAGCCGCCCACGGTGAAGGAGCACATCCGTGTGGTGCAGATCGGAGAGGAAGAGTTCGTGGCCTGCGGCGGAACGCATCCGTCCTCCGCGGGGCAGATTGGGCTGGTCAAGGTTATCGACGCGCGCCCCAGCAAGGGCAAGGTACGGCTGACGTTCCTGTGTGGGCGGCGGGCCTACGAGGATTACCGGAAATGCTTTGCGCTGTCCGGCGCTGCGGCGGAGGCGCTTTCCACCGGGCGCGAGAACCTGCCGGAGGCCGTCGCCCGGCTTCAGGAGCATCTGCAGGAAACGGAGCGCGCCCTGGGCAGGCTCCGGCGGGAAACGCTCATTCGGGACGCGGATGGAATGCTGGAAAGAGCGGAGCTCTTGCCGGACGGAACGCGGCTGGTATGCGCCCGCGTGGAGGCGGACGCCGTGCTGCTGCGGGAACTGGCCGCGGCCCTGACCGCTCATGGCGGGGCCGTCACCCTGCTGCGCGCGTCTCAGAAGGAAGGGGATGGCCTGGCGGTGTTCGCGCGCGCCGCGGACGTCGCCATCGACATGGGGCGTCTTATGTCCGGGGCCGCGAAGCGGACGGGGGGCAAGGGCGGCGGAAAGCCCGATTTCGCCCAGGGCAGCCTCTCCGAGGCGGGGATCCTCGCTGCGCGGGACATGATCCTCGGCGGAGAGATTTCCTGATCGGGAAAAGTTTACTTTCACCATGTCGAACGGTAAAATACCTGACAAATGTTGCCTGTACAATAGCGGGCGAAAAGCTGCGTTGGAGTTGAGACGTGAGATGGGTCAGTTACTCTCAAGATTTTTTTCCGTCCGGGGGATGATCCCGCAACAGGACATCCTGGGCGAGATACCGCCGTCGAAAGAGGCGTATCGCAGTCTGCTGAACCTGGCGTTGCCCTCCGTATGCGAGATGGTGCTCATGAGCCTGATCGGCATGATCGACACCATGATGGTCAGCGGGATCGGCACCACGGCGGTGGCGGCGGTGGGCCTGGTGGCGCAGCCCAGGATGCTCTTCATGTGCGTGTTCTTCGCTCTCAACACCGGCATCACCGCCGTGGTGGCCCGACGCAGAGGCGAGGAGCGGCGGGACGTGGCGAACCTGTCCCTGCGGAACGCGCTGGTGATGGCTGTGGCCATCGCCGCCGTGCTGACGGCGCTGGGCCAGCTGACCGCTCCTCAGCTGATGCGGTTCGCGGGAGCCATCGAGGGCGAGACGCTGGAGGATTCTACTACATATTATACCATTCTGTTATACACCCTGCCCCTGAGCGCGGTATCCATGGCCATCTGCGCAGCCCAGCGGGGCGTGGGGAACACCCGGCTGACCATGTACGTCAACGTGACCTCGAACCTGGTCAACGTGCTGTTCAACTGGCTTCTGATCAACGGCATCGGGCCGTTTCCACGCTTGGGCGTCAGGGGCGCGGCCATCGCCACGGACATCGGCATCAGCGTTGGTTTCCTGCTGACCCTGTACTCCCTGTTCAACAAGCGCAGCAAGAATCCGTTTTTGCATTTTACCCGCCATGACGACTGGCGGTTGGACCGCGGGTGTGTGAGCAGTATATCCAAGGTGGCCGGCAGCGCCGCGCTGGAGCAGCTGGCGCTGCGCTTCGGGTTCTTCGCATACGCAAAGATCGTGGCGTCACTGGGCACCCAGGCGTTCGCGGCGCACCAGGTCGCCATCCAGTTTCTGAACCTGTCCTTCACATTCGGAGATGGCATCGGCATCGCAAGCACGGCCATGGTGGGGCAGATGCTGGGGCGCCGGCGGCCGGACCTGGCGCACATGTACGGCAAGATCGGCCAGCGAGTTGCGTTTGTCACGGCGGTGTGCCTGGCTTCGGTGGTGTTCTTCCTGCGCGGGCCGCTGGTGGGACTGTACGTCCATTCCGCCACGCCGGAGGACATGTACGTGCGGGAGTTGGCGGAGCAGCTGATGATCATTGTGGCCGCAATACAGCTGTTCCAGACGTCGTCCGTGGTGATGTCCGGCGCGCTGCGCGGCGCGGGGGACACGCGGTATGTGGCCCGGGTGATGCTGCTCACCGTGGCCGTGATGCGGCCCGGCCTGGCGCTGCTGTTTACCTATACCATCGGCACGCTTCTGGGGCAGCCGCACATCGCCCTGCTGGGATGCTGGGCGGCGTCCCTTTCGGACATGACCGTGCGCATGACGCTGTGCCTGAGACGATTCAACGGAGGAAAATGGCATGACATACGGGTTTGAAGGGGCAATCTTCGACATGGACGGCACGCTGCTGGATTCCATGCCGTATTGGCGCATCGTGGGCATCGAATACCTGTTGAAACACGGCATACCCGTGACGCGGGAGGAATTTGCCCGGGCGCTGGACACGCCGGGCATGCGCCTGACGCGGGAGGTGTGCGAAAAGACCGGCGTGCCCTTCGACAGTGACGCGGTGCTGGCCGAGCTGGAAAGTGTCATGGAGCGACGCTATCTGGAGGATGTGCGCCACAAGCCCGCCATCCAGGGATTTCTGGAGGAATTGAAGCGCAGGGGGATCAAAATGTGCGTGGCCACCTCCACTACGCGGCCCGTGGCCACCCGCGCGCTGGAGGCGCAGGGCCTGGCCGGTTATTTCGATTTTATCGAGGATACCTTCGAGTGCGGCATGAACAAGGGGCAGCCGGAGTACTTCGAGTATGTTTCGCGGAAGCTGGGCGTGCCGCTGGACCGCTGCATGGTGTTCGAGGATGCGCTGTATTCCATCCGCACGGCGAAGGCGGTGGGGTGCATGGTGTGCGCCATCGAGGACATCACAGCCGAGCGTCAGCGGGAGGAGATCAGGGCGCTGAGCGACGTATACATCCAAAGCTACGAGGAACTATTGAGATAACAAAAAAGAACAGGGGCCGCGCATTCGCGCGGCCCCTGTTCCATCGCCTCCATAAAGGCCGTAAACGCAAAAGCCGGGAGGGGCTTTTGCTTGCCGTGTCCGCTGCGATTGCAAACATCGGTCACTTACCGTGATGCACGCTCCCTCATTTGCAATCCTGCTTCCTTGCCTTGCGGCTTTTCCTGCAAAGCCGGCTTCTTCGACAGACTGAAAGCGGGAGCCGCACGTTCGTGCGGCTCCCGCTCATATTACCCGGCGGATCAGCCGACGATCTCCAGGGTCACGGAGATGGTCAGGATCTCGCAGGTGACGTTCTGCCTGCCGCTGTACTGATCTCCGCCTCGCCCGCCGAAGTAGTAGTTATAGTAGTCGTTGAAGAAATCGAAGAAATCGGAGTAGCCGCCGAAGCCGCCGAAATCGCCGTAGTTGCCGAAGTCATTGGAGGACGGAGTGAAGCCGCTGTCGCCGCCCCACTGGCGGTAGTTGTTGCCCCTCTGGCCGCCGCTGGTTGTGGTATAGCGGGCGATGGTGAGTTCAACGGTGTCACCGGCCTCGTACTGGTCGATGATGCCGGTGAATTCCCGGGAAGTGGTGACGCGGACGCCGTTGATGGCGGTGATGTAGTCGCCTGCCAGCACGCCCGCGCGCTCAGCGGGGCCGCCTTCCACAAGGCTTTCCACCCACAGGCCGGCCGGAGTTGCCCACTCGCTGGCCTCTTCCGCGCCGGAGACAGGCCGCACCACAACGCCCAGCGCCGCGCGCTGTACGCTGCCGTACTGGATCAGGTCCGAGGCAACGTCCACGGCCAGGTCGATGGGGATGGCGAAGCCCAAGCCCTCATAGGAGGAAGTGGAATAGTAGCTGCCGGAGTACTTCAGGGTGTTGATGCCCACAAGGTTGCCGTTGACGTCGAACAGGCCGCCGCCGGAATTGCCGGAGTTGATGGCCGCGTCGTGCTGGAGATAGTACACCGTCCGGGAGGTGTTGCCGCCCTTCACGTCGCGTTCCAGCGCGGACACGTAGCCGCTGGTAACGGTGTTGGACAGAGCCTCGCCGCCGGGATTGCCGATGGCCACAACGGTGGAGCCAACGGACAGGGCGCTCACGGAGCCCACGGTGGCGGGCGTCAGTTCCTCGACGCCTTCGGTGATCTGCAACACGGCCAGGTCATAGGAGGCGTCCGTGCCGGTCAGAACGGCGTCCACTTTTTTGCCCGAGGGGAGCAGCACCTGATAGGCGTCGCCACTTTCGATGACATGGTAGTTGGTCAGGATGTAGCCGCCCTCCGCGATGACGACGCCGGAGCCTTCGGACTGGGGCTGGGTGTACACCTCGCGGGTGTTGGGGTTCCAGCTCTCATACATGTTGATGACCCCAACCACGGAATGAGCGTTCTTTTCCGCCACGTAGATCACGGGGCTGGGATCCTGGATGGAGTAGTCCGCGTTTCTGTTGATGAGCGCCGGGTTGGTCTCGGCGAACACGCCGGTGACGAGCAGGGTAATTGCCAGCGCTGCGCAAAGCGCGGACGCTGCGATGGAAATACGCTTGTAAAAGCGAAGTTTGCGTTTCATATGCTTTTTACCTCCTTGTTTTCCTTGCAGTCATATCATACCAAAGCTTTTCGGTGAAATCATGAACAAATTGAAAACTTGTGCTGCGATGGCGTGTGTTGTATGTTGGTTAAAACATGCCGGGCACACTTGCGAAACGGGAGGAAACGGGATATAATACCATTATCATGACAGAAAGGAGGCGCCCCTAATGATGAAAAGATTGTTTTCACTGGCAAATGCGAATACCGAGCGGCGCCTGAGCATGTCTGTCATGATGGCATTCTGAATGCCGGAATAGGCCTGTTCTGCCGCCGCCCGCGCATGGGAGGCGGCATTTTTATGTCTGCCGGGAACAGGACAAACGGACGCAAACGATCCCAAAGGGAGTGAAACTCTTATGCAGAATCGAAAACTCAGGCTGATCCGCGAGTTTATGCGGGGAAACGGCCTGAAATATCTGGGTGCTGTGTTCGCCGTGGTGGTGACGGTTACGGTGGGCTTTATCACTCCGCTGCTTTTGGCGGAGACCATCGACGCCGTGATCGGGCGCGTGCGCCCGCTGAACCTTCCGGGTTTTCTGAACAACTGGATCGAAAGCCTGGGCGGCGTGGACTTTCTGGTGCGCAATCTGTGGATCATGGCGGGCGCGATCCTGCTTTTGAATCTCGTCAGCGGCCTGTTTCAGTTCCTGCGCGGCCGTTGGATGGCCCAGGCATCGGAATCCATCGCAAAAAATATGCGTGACCGGCTGTATGAGCACTTGCAGGTGCTGCCCTATGACGAGCACGTGAAGGCCGCCACCGGCGACTGGATCCAGCGGTGTACCTCCGACGTGGAGACCATCCGCCGGTTTCTGTCTGGCCAGATCGTGGAGGTATTCCGCTCCGTGCTGATGATCGCGGTGGCGCTTGTCATCATGCTGGGCAAAAACCTGAAGATGACGCTGGCCTCCATGGTGCTGGTGCCGGTGCTGTTCGCCTTCGCGTGGCTGTTCTTCAGCTTTGTGCGCAAGTGGTTCAAGGAATCCGACGAGGCGGAGGGGCGGATGTCCGCCGTGCTCCAGGAAAGCCTCACCGGCGTGCGCGTTGTGCGCGCGTTCGGGCGTCAGCGCTACGAGGTGGAGAAGTTCAAGAAGGCCAACGACGAACTGCGGGACAAATCCTTCCGGCTGTGCGACCTGCTGGCGGTGTACTGGAGCGGATCTGACATGATCAGCATGTTCCAGACGGCCATCGTGCTGATATACGGCATATACCTGGCGGCCAGCGGCGAACTGCTTGTGGGCGAGATGACGGTGTTCGTCTCCTACGTATCCATGCTGCTGTGGCCCATCCGCCAGCTGGGGCGCATACTGTCCGACATGGGCAAGTCCATGGTGTCCTTTGACAGGATCGACGAACTGCTCAGCAAAAAGGCGGAGACGGACGCCCCGGACGCCGTGGATGCGCCGCTGGACAAGGACATCTCCTTTGAACACGTGGGCTTCGAGTACGATGAGAAGAACCCCGTGCTGAAGGACGTGACGTTCCATGTAAAGGCCGGGCAGACTGTGGCCGTCCTGGGCGCGACGGGCAGCGGGAAATCCACGCTGATGCTCCTGCTGCAGCGGCTGTACGACATCAAGCGGGGCGACATCAGGATCGGCGGCGTGAGCATCGGGAAAATCCGGAAGTCCTGCCTGCGCAGCCGCGTCGGACTGGTGCTCCAGGAGCCCTTCCTGTATTCCCGCAGCGTGCGGGACAACGTGCGCATCGCCATGCCGGAAGCGCCGGACGAGATCGTGTTCGAGGCCGCGCAGGTAGCCGCCGCCCACGAATTCATCACCGGGTTTGAAAAGGGCTACGACACCCTGGTGGGCGAGCGCGGCGTAACGCTGTCCGGCGGGCAGAAGCAGCGCGTCGCCATCGCCCGGACGCTGCTCAAAGACAGCGACATCCTGGTGTTCGACGACTCCCTGTCCGCGGTGGACACGGAGACGGACAAGGAGATCCGCCGGGCGCTGAGAGAGCGCCGCGGCAAGACCACGACATTCATCATTTCCCACCGGCTGACCACGCTGTCCGAGGCGGACGTGATCGTGGTGCTGGAAGACGGGAAGGTCGCCCAGATGGGCACCCACGAAGAGCTGATCCACCAGGAGGGCCTGTACCGCAGGATCTACCAGATCCAGGGCGCCCTGGAGGAGGAGCTGGACGCCGACATGGCGCAGTAAAGGGGGGATACATATGCAGTTCCAGGAGGAACAGGATTATACCAAGCGGCTGGACTTCGGCCTGTGGGCGCATCTTTTGCGCTACGCAAAACCGTTTTACCCGAAACTGGTGGGCACGGCCATCGCCATGTTTCTGTGCGCGGCCGGAGACGTGCTCTTCCCGCTGCTGACAAAGGAAGCCATCGACGTGTTCGTCGCCTCAGGCACCACCGAGGGGCTGGGCTGGTTCATCGTCCGCTACATGGGTGTGGTGCTGGGGCAGGTGGCGTGCATATTCACGTTCTGCTATTTGTCCGGCCGCGTGGAAACGGGTATGTGCCACCACATCCGGGATATCGGCTTCAAGAGGCTGCAGGAATTGCCGTTCTCATACTATGACAAGACGCCCGTGGGTTACCTCATCACCCGCATGACCAGCGATACCCAGCGCCTGGGGGATACCGTGGGCTGGGTGCTGGTGGACCTGATGTGGAGCCTGGCCTATGTGGTGCTGTCCGCCATCGCCATGATCCGGCTGAACGCGAAGATCGCCCTGACGGTGATGCTGGTGATGCCCGTGATCGCCGTGGCGGCGGTGTACTTCCAAAAGCGCATACTGGCCAGCTACCGCGTGGTGCGCAAGACAAATTCCAGGATCACCGGCGCGTTCAACGAGGGCATCATGGGCGCGAAGACCACCAAGACGCTGGTGCGCGAGGAGAAGAACGCGGAGGAGTTCCGCGAGCTGACCCACACCATGAAGAAGTCGGCCATCCATGCCGCGGTGATGTCCGCGCTGTTCATGCCCATCGTCATGTCCCTGGGCGCGATCGCGGCGGCATACGCCCTCTGGCGCGGCGGATACCAGGTGTTCCAGGGCGTGCTGACCATCGGCACGCTGACGGCCTTCATGAGCTACACAACCCAGATGTTCGAGCCCATTTCCAGCCTGGCGCGGATCTTTGCGGACCTGCAGTCCTCCCAGGCGGCAGCGGAGCGGGTGGTTACGCTGATCGAGACGGAGCCGGAGATCGCGGACAGCGAGGAGATCAAGGCCAAATACGGCGACAGCTTCGACCCCAAGCGGGAAAACTGGCCCGATATAAAGGGCGACATCGAGTTCGAGAACGTCTCCTTCCGCTATGGTGGGGGCGAAAAGGTGCTGGAGGACTTTTCCCTGAAGGTGCGCGCCGGGGAGACAATCGCCCTGGTGGGCGAGACCGGCAGCGGAAAATCCACCATCGTGAACCTGATCTGCCGATTCTATGAGCCGACAAAGGGCCGCATTCTCATCGACGGCGTGGATTATCGCCAGCGCTCCCAGCTGTGGCTGCAGTCCCACCTGGGCTATGTGCTGCAGCAGCCCCACCTGTTCTCCGGCACCATCAGGGAGAACATCCGCTATGGACGCCTGGACGCCACCGACGAGGAGGTCGCCGAGGCCGCGCGGATGGTGGACGCGGAAGACTTCATCCTGCGCTTTGAAAAGGGCTACGATACAGACGTGGGCGAGGGCGGAAACCGCCTGTCCATCGGCCAGAAGCAGTTGATCTCCTTTGCCCGGGCGCTGTTGGCCAATCCGGCAATATTCGTGCTGGACGAGGCCACGTCCTCCGTGGACACGGAGACGGAGCAGAAGATCCAGAACGCCATCCGCACGGCGCTGGACGGGCGCACCAGCTTCATCATCGCCCACCGACTTTCCACCGTGCGCAGCGCGGACAGGATCCTGGTGATCCAGCACGGCCAGATCACGGAGGAAGGCACCCACGCCCAGCTGCTGAAGAAGCGCGGCTACTATTACAACCTGTACGCGAACCAGTTCAAGGAGGAGCGGGAGAGCGAGCTCCTGGGCAGGAGCGTGCGGGGTGAGGATGAGCCGGAGGCCAAGGCACAGTGGTATGAGGAGGAGTAAGGCATGATCCGCAGGCTGGAACATCCCGCCGCCGCCGCGAGACTGTTCGCGGGCTGGGATGAGACCGCCATCCTGTCCGCCACGCAGGGCGTGATGGGCGAGGTGTACATTCCGGAAGACGGCCCGCTCGACTCTGCGGCGGTGATCCTGGGAGACTTTTGCTTCCTGGGCGGCAGGCCGGAAATGGAACTGGTCAGCAGACGGCCGGAAAATCGGCAGAAGGACTTCATCATCATGGTGCCCGGGAGCGAAGCCTGGTCGGCGCTGATCGAATCGGTGTACGGCGAGCGGGCTTTGCGCGTGACGCGCTACGCCATCCGCAAGGAAGGGGACGTGTTCGACCGGGAGAAACTGAATGCTGCGGCGCGGACGCTGCCGGAAGGCTGTTCGCTGCGGTCCATTGACCGTGAAATCTATGAAACGAGCCGCAAAAGCGTGTGGAGCGAGGACTGGACGAGCCAGTATCCCACCTATGAAATGTACCGGGAAATGGGGCTGGGCGTGGCGGCGCTGTGCCGCGGGGAGATCGTGGCCGGCGCGTCGTCCTACTATTCGTACCGGGGCGGCATTGAGATTCAGATCGATACCCGGGAGGATCACCGGCGCAAGGGGCTGGCGTATGCCTGCGGGGCAGAGCTGATTCTGGAATGCCTGCGGCGCGGGCTGTACCCAAGCTGGGACGCCCAAAACCCGGAATCGGTTCATCTGGCCCAAAAGCTGGGCTATCACTGCGACCACGAGTATCCTGCATACGAGATAACGGGATACGGAGCCTGAACGACAGAGCGGCCCCGGCGGAAACGCCGGGGCCGCATTGTATCATAATGGAGTTATTCGCCGGAAACGCTGACGCCCTTCAGACGGATGGCCAGGGGACCGGAATAGGAGGCGTCGGTGTAGCGCTCCGTGGAGAAGACGAGGTCGCCCTGCTTCTCCAGCAGGCTGCCGTTGATGGAGCCGCCGGTAAGGATCTGCACGCCGTCGTCCGTGTACAGATACGCCAGCCGGATCTCGCCGGAGAAGTGGCTGTCCATGGGATCCATCTGAAAATCCGAGAAGCTGACGGGATACAGGCAGTTTTTCTTCATCTCGTCAAAGGGGACCGTGCCGTTGTCCAGGCGGATACGCCAGTAATCGCCGGTGGGCTCGATATCCAGATAGCGGCAGAACCGGGTGGGCCCGAACAGGAGCTGCAGCACGCCGTCTTGGATCAGGGCGCGCTCCCGCATGGGAATGCCCTCGTCGGAATACGGCGCGGAAGGCACCAGCGTCAGGTTGAGCTTCTCGCCCCGCACTTCTTCACCCTGCAGCGCCTTGCCGGGGGCGTAGTCGGAATAGTGGGCGAATACCATGCCGGCCTGGGCACGGGCAAGGTAGAATACCATGATCTCCCGCAGGTTTTCCCCGGTGAGCACGATGTCGTATTCGCCGGCCTTGGGACTCTTGGAAGCCTTCGCGCGGTCACGGGTGGTTTTCAGCGCTTCGGCCACCTTGGCGGTCAGGGCGTCCTCCTCCAGGTCCTCATAGGAGAAATCGAAGTACTGCTCCACGTCCCTGGGCTGCTTGCACTGGGCGACGAATTCGCCCTTGCAGCCGTACTTGATGTAGCCCACGTCCGTTCCGGCTGAGGACACGAGGCGCACCTTGGCGCGCTCGATGAACAGCTCCGAGCTGTTTAGGAAGGCGTCGTCCCGGGTATCCGCCGCGAACAGCGCGGCGGCCATGCGCGCGGCGCTATCCTGCAGGGACAGGTCGGACATGCGGGAGGGAAGCTCCACGGTGTCGGCGCGCTCGCCGCGGTACAGCTCGAAGAAGGGATTGCGGACGTTGGCCGCCGCGTCGTAGGCGTCCTTCAACGCTGTGCGGATGTCTTCGTCGCCCATGCCGGGGAAGATCTGGGCGGAGGAAGAGCCGCGCATGGCATGGCCATCCAGCTCGAAGTCCCGGTACACCGTGGCGGAGTAGTCGGTGATGTCCTTGATGCGGCGCATGTCCAGCTTTTTTCGGATGAAGAACAGTTCGGCGGTTTCGCTGCGCCGCTCCTCCAGCAGATAGTTTTCGATGGAAAGCGCCTTGAGCGCGTCCAGTATACGATTCAGCATACGCAACCTCCTCAACCCAGGCGCACCCGCGCCTTGATGTACGGGCCGCCGTCGGAAACCTTGACCCATTCCTTATGCCCCTTGCCGCACATGCCGCCGCCGCCCAGGACCACGTTTTCGCTCATCATGGAGATGGATTTCAGCAGATCGGGCACGTAGCCGGTGAGCACGATGGGGGAGAATATGCGGCCGGTGAGCTTGCCGTCCTTGATCTCCCTGGCGGAATTCACCATGCACTGGATGCCCCAGTTCTTGGGGTCCTCCATGCCGCTGGTGGGGTTTTCCAGCAGGAAGCCGTACCGGATGGAGGCGATCATATCCTCCAGCTTGTCCTTGCCGCCTTCGAAGTAGGTGTTGGTCATGCGGGTATACGCCTTGCGCTCATAGCTCTCCCGGCGACCGTTGCCCGTGGGCTCGGTGCCCAGAGACTGCGCGCTGAGCAGGTCGCTGATGCCCCGCTTGAGGATGCCCTTTTCGATGATGACGGTGTCCTTGGCCACGTTGCCCTCGTCGTCGAAGAAGTAGCTGCCGGTCTCCTTTGCGGCGCAGCCGCCGTCGTGCATGGTTACCAGGGGCGAGGCGACGTATTGGCCGATGCAGGACTGTGCCAGGGCGCGGTCCTTCACGAACATGTCCATCTCAACGCCGTGTCCGAAGGCCTCGTGGACGATCATGCCGGTAACGGAGGGATCGCAGACGCATTCGTACTCGCCGGGCGCGATGGGCTCGCTTTCCAGCAGGTCGATGGTGGCCTTCGCCACGCGGGCTACGTCCTTTTCCATCCTGGAGAAGACCTCCGCGCCGCCCAGGTTGGAATAGCTCTCGTAGCTGCTCTTGATCTCCTGCCCGCGGCTGGCCAGCATGGCGAGGGCGCCGGTGGTCCAGAGAAGGTTCTGCTCCATGTCCTTTTCTGGGGAGAGAAAGAGCTTGTGGATCTCCTGCCAGCTTGCGCGGGCCATGCAGTCCAGAATGCGCTCGTCGGCGGCCTTACCGGCCTCGCGGATGCGGGTGAGGTGCGCCAGGATGGCCTGGTCGCCCATCTCCCGGGGATGGATCTCGTATTCCGAGGAAGCGCAGAAGTTCTGGCTCTCCTTTGCGGCGGCGGGGCGCTCCATGAAGTCGACGCCCATGGGCAGGGCGTCCTTCATGGGGACGAGCTGCTCGCCGATGCGGCGGATGATCTCCGGGACGGAGGCCTCGTCGATGTGGTTGAAGGAATACTCGGCGTAGCCCTTCTCGTCCCGAACGCGCGCCACGAAGCCGCGCTTGGTGTACAATTCGCTCTGCGATGCGTTCACGCCGCTGCTGCCGACGCCGTAGCTCTTGGAACAGGTGTCCGTGGCCAGCACGGAGCACTCGTCGTAGCGCTCCGCCAGGCCATTCAGCAGCGCCTGCAGCAAGGGCTTGACGCTTTTCAGATATGCGCTGGATGCTACCTGCATATGGGTCCCTCCTTGTTAAGCGGATGCCGGGCGCCGCAGCCGCGTGCCCGGAAAGATATTGCAAATCATATTATACATGGAAAACCGGGAAATAGCAAGCCTTTCGCGGGAAACGGGGAAACGGCGCGCCGGAAGGGCGAAAAAAAGCCGGAGCGCGCTCCGGCGGGGGTGGATCCGTCAGTTATTCAGCCAGTCCAGGGAATCGGGGTATGTGTAGGGGATGTTGTTTTCTTCACAGTAGGTCTTTGCGTAGGAATCCCTGACGACGGTGGCGGTGAGGCTGTCGCAGTCGGAGAAAGCATCAGCCCCAATGCTGGTGACGCTATCGGGAATGGTGATGGAGGTCAGGCCGGAACAGTCGGAGAACGCCCAATCCCCAATGCTGGTGACGCTATCG
>JAEEGL014655481.1_pt1 | contig 13394 bp, 2 predicted proteins | sample 9134231 | NCBI WGS metagenome assembly JAEEGL01 (sample SAMN16246548, study PRJNA631951) | gut metagenome | biome: gut microbiome; feature: rumen; material: fiber-attached | host: Bos | place: Iran: Karaj | collected 2018-10 | reverse complement strand
TAATGGTCATCCTCATCGTAATAGTAGAGGTCATAGTTCTCGGAAGTGGTGTTGATGAGGTTCGTCACATTCGAGGATTGGGTTGTGCCAACCAATGGCGAGGCGATGAAGTTCCAGCCGTTTTCGTTATCGCCACTGTGTCCAATGATGTTTTTCTGCATCGTGGCTGTCACGCCCGCGTTGTTGTGGATGAGCTGGCCGCCGTCGGCTATGGTGATGGTGCCGCCATCGATGGTGATTGCGCCAACGTGCGCGCAACAACCTGAGGGGATGGTGGCTTGGGCTTTCACGGCCACGTCATTGCCTTCGTGAGGCATAAGGCTGGAAAGCCACTTGCCTTGGTCGTTCCAGTTGCCGTTGGCGTTGAAGGTGTAAGGCATGGTGCCAGTGAGACAGTAGATGCAGTCAACGCTAACGTTGCTGCCACCATCGGAATAGGTGGCTCCAGGGTGAATGCAAGGCTCGATGCGGGTCTCGGTTTGATACCAGGCACCGGCCTTGCGGCCATAGGGCGGATTAGAGTTAACTGGGACAGGCTCTGACCAATCGTTTCCAATCTTATACCGCACCATCATCTGGTCGCCCAGCTCGAGTGTGCCGTAGTCGTCGCTGCCTTTGCCCGGGCCGATGGCTCTATGTCCTGTCTCGTTTCTGCCTGCCTTAGCCACGACAACACCTCCAGTGATGGTCACCTTGCCGCCATCGCCTTCTTCGCCGCCGCCGATGCCTGCGCCGCCGTAACTGCCGTAGGCACGAACTTCACCTCCGCTGATGATGACGGTACTGCCATCGGCATCCTCGCCGCCGCCGATGCCTGCGCCGTCTTCACCGCCACGGGCTTCCACGTAACCGCCAGTGACCGTGAGCCTTCCGCCTTGTTTGCCGCCGCTGGTCAGGCCTTCACAACCGCTTCCAATGCCTGCGGCGTACTTTCCTCCCTCGGCATAAACATAGCCTCCAGTGATGGTGACATCAGCACCGCTTGCATCCCATCCACCGCCGATACCGGCACCTCGAGTGCCTCCGTATGCATAGACCTTGCCGCCAGTCACAGTGAGTTTACCTGCAGATGTGATGTTGCCATCATTATAACCTGTACCGATACCTGCTCCCTCACTGTCCGTTACCCGTGCTGTCACAGTGCCGCCATGAATGGTCACATCAGCGCCATTGCCATCATAACCGCTACCGATACCTGCTCCGGTGGGACTGCTGGCGTCGATATGGCCGCCATAAATGGTGATCGTGCCGCCATTCCCTCTGGCTCCACAACCGATGCCGGCACCGCAGGGCCAATGAAATAAAGAACTGGTAGTCATAGTTTGGGCAGTGACAGTGCCACCATAGATGGTGATGATACCAGCTGAGCCATAAGTGCCTCCACCGATGCCGGCACCGCCGAAGCCGTCCTCGTTACAGCCACCCAGGGCGTTAATGGTGCCACCATAAATGGTCACGTTGTTGCAGTCGTTGTTATAGCCACCCCCGATGCCGGCTGCACAATCGCCGCCATGAACATCAATAGTGCCCCCATGGATGACAATAGAGCCCTTACCTCCGATGCCAGCATAGTACTGTACCATTAAAATTGATTCATACGTATTGATCATTTTTCCGGTATTATCAGACTGACCATAAATATAGAGTGTATTATCTTCGTGTACAGTGAAAAATTCTGCACTGATTTTTGCTCCGTCGCAAAGGATAAGGTGGTGCTCACCGCCACCGGAAAAAATGATTCTGTCGTCGTACACGACATCGTTTCCCTTGACCACATAATAGCCGGGAGAGAGTGTAATCTCGTCATCACTGCCGTTCAGTGTGGTGTATTCGTTGGATTCCAACTCGCGGAAATGAGCCTCGATGGCCTTGGTCTCGTCGTTCCAGCTGCGTTCAACATAATAGGTGCCCCCTTCAGGTATGGCACTGGACAGCTGTCCTTCACCATTGACGAGCGCCATGGACGTGATATTCCGTTGGTCCACATCGAAGAAGTCGGCAGGATGAACGTCGTGGTATGTCGAATAACCATTGGTGAAGGTGCCCAGCATTTCCATACCCACACTGACATTACTGTTGGTAAGGGTACCTATGACGTGGATGACCGCACCGTTGCACAGGTAGAGGTTCGACCTCAAGCCGTCGGCTTTCACGTTGTCGTTGACAGTCAGGGTGCCTTGCATGTTCAGCACGGCAGCACTGGCGTTCCAGATGCCGCTGCCATTGGTTTTGGCGGTGTTGCCTGTGACGGTGCCGCCGTTGATGGTCAGTGTGCCGTAATTGCAGATGCCGCCACCGACATAGACTTTAGCCTCGTTTCCGGTGATGGTGACATTGGTGAGCGTTGCCGTGGCACCGTCGTAGTTAAACAGGCCGCCACCGCCTCTGGGTGTGTTATGGTCTTCGCTCGCGTTATTGGAAATGGCACCTCCATTCATGGTGAGTGTTCCCTTGTTCGAGATAGCACCGCCCCGGTCATCGGCATGGTTGCCGGAGACGGTGACATTCGACAGGTTTACTTCTGTTCCGGTTTCAATGTCCAATGCTCCGCCGTTGCCACCCCAGCCGCCGGTCAGGGTGCCGTTACTCAAATTCAGCGTGGAACCTGTACGAACCACAATGACCTGACTGCCACGGGATGTACACCCACGGTCCAGCGTGAAGCCGTTCAGGTCGATGGTTATTGTTCGGCTACCCTGAATCTCAAGCAAACTGGTAGTGGAGATGTTGTCGCCAAACAGGATTTGTGCATTGTTGGTTTGTACCGCTGCAATCAGTTCAGCTTCTGTTGTGACGGTGATAGGGTTTTGTGCCCATGCCCCCTGTGCGACCGCGCACAACAGGGCGAAAATCACTAACCTTAGGTTTTTCATTGTCATTGATGATTATTTGTTTGTGGCCATCGAGGGAGTCGAACCCTCGACGGCCTGAGGGCATAATGCCCATGTTGGTTTATTTTTTCGTTAAAACGATTTTCTTGTTCACCATCTTTCCGTCTTTGTTCGTTCCTTGGAGGATATAAATACCAGGGGTAAGCTCGTTCACGTTCTTGCACGTCATTGTCTGTCCGTTGATGTTGATGATTCTGACGAGCGTGACGATTTCTTCATCCTCGACAACGTTTTCTTCGACGTTAACGCCATGACCCATTGAGCCGTCGACGCCGAAGTTCTGACCGTAGATAATGTTCTTGTGGTAATCGGCCCATGCTATGATGTTTTGTCCATTGTTGAAGCCGGAGATTGTTTTAGGAGGATACTTGGCATAATCGTTGGAGCAGAGTTGTTTGTTCCACAACACATTGCAGCTCATGTCATAGCCAACCGCCTCAATGGTGTATCTGCCGTTATCAGAATCATAGTTGCCTCTGTAGAAATAGGACACAGCGAATCCATTGCCGTCTTCGAAGGCGGAAACGTTAGGACTGGCGATTCCATGGTGTTGAGCTTGAGCGTCGAAAACTAATATACCGTCGTCCCATACGCGCTCACCTGTGGAAGTGATGCGGTTAACATATAATTTAGGATAATACGAAAATGTAGTTGACTGTACGTAGGTGACGAGCAGGTCATGAGTGACTGGGTCGATGGAGACGCCAGGATTCGTATAGTTGTGATGAGAGTCTTCGGGATGTACAGGGACACCGTATGGGTCGCTGATGGTGCTGCCGCCATTGGCATCGTAGTGGAGTGCAAAGACTTTAAACGAATTTCCCGTGGTGTCACCTGCCAGCGAAAGGTAGGCATATCCTCCACCCAAACCATCGGGTTCCACAGAGTGGCAGTATGGGATTACGCAATCCACCTTTTGCATCAACACGATATCTGATAGGGTTTGCGTGCCATCGACGGCGTAGCCAGTGAGATGAATCTCCTTGGTTCCCCATTTTGAATACGAACCCGGTTGGACCCATACATGTTCGTAGGTCAGGAAAACACTGTTGTCATTGCGGAGAACGAGTTTTCCGTACATATATTGGATGGTGTCGTTGTCCGGTTCGAGGGTGATGAGTGGATTCAACGTGCCGTCGGCATTGACATATTGCAGATAAAGATTTTCGTTGTCAGAGCCTAAAGTCCATACACCGCCGTCATTGCCGGCGATGACTTCAGCGCGGTAGCCACCGTTGCCTCCGAAAAGGGTGACGCCTTGTTCGCCCCAGGCGTATGTGCCGTCGGGATGGAATCGCAAAGCCACGGTTACGGTATCGGCAGTGGAGAAGCAACTCACCACGTCATGGTCGGTGGTGATAGTCAAAGCGTCGCCTGCCGACGAAGTCATAAAATCAAATTGATTGAAACGGATGCCGTTGCCCCATTGCGGCGTGCCGTCAGAAGTGAGACGCTGTAGTGCAGGAGCATAGCCGTTGCCAGCGCCGTTGAAGACAGAGTTCCATTGTACGTAAGTGTCGTTGGTCACCGCGTCTGTAATGGTGTAGACTGAACCAACTGTGGCATAGTGTGTGGTGTCATTGATAGCGATGATTGAGTTTTGGGCCGGGTTGTCGGTCCACTGGGCTTGTAGCGCAAATGAGGCTACCATAGCCATGAAAAGTAAGGATACTTTTTTCATTTTGGTAAGATTTTTAAGTTTGACATTTGTGTTAATTATAGGATCATCTGATTACTATTTTTTGTACTTTGTCGTTCAGCTTAAGGATATAAACCCCTTGGGCTACGTCGATGGCCTTGCTGCCGCTGCCGCTGATGGTCTCGCTACTGAGGATGCGCCCCGTCACGTCAATGACCTGCAAGGTGGCGCGGCCTTCATTGGCGATGACCCAATTGCCATTGCTGTAGAACGCAAAGACCTCTGAGCCTGTCGAAGAGCCGTCCTCGTTATTGGAAACAAACACTAACCTAAAGCGGCTTTCATAGTCTGTCGTGCGGGCATCGAAGGTGTATGTAGAGACGCGATTTATCGCGTCTCCACCATTCGTGGCCAGCAAATCCACATCCGCGCCAGTTATGTTATCAATAAGGTGCAGGTAGTTCATCTCCACGCCTTCGGGATTGACCGTAATCGTATAAGTGCCATTCTTCGTAGCCTTGAAATTGATGGGCATTTCGCCTTGTCCTTCGCTGAAAGCGATGGCATAGTCTTTGTCGCCTTGCGGAATGTAGAGCTTGGCGTTGTCGCCGAAGTGGAATTTCTCTAATTTGTCGCTTTCGTTGAAACTGACGATGGCCTTGTCCAGCAAGGCCATTGAGCGCGTTGAAACGGCCTGACTCAACATGATTTGCAGTTGGCTCGGTTGCGAGCTTTGCTGTGCCGTCGTCTTCGTGAAGGTGACCGACTGGCCGATAGCCGTGGCTTTCACCATCACGCCGGTGCAGGGCGGGATGATGGTCGAACCCGTGTTGGGCACCACATTCCTGCCTTCGATGACATAGAAGGATTGGTCTATCGTGGCATTGCACGGGAACGGGTTGCCCACGAGGTTGAAGCCTTTCAGGTTCTCATTTTTGCAGCCATAGCTCAAGCCGCTGACCGTGCAGGTGCCGTTGGTGCCCGCTTGAAGTGTGCCATTGAACGACAAGGTTGTGGTGGTATCGTTGGCATAGAGGTAACCATTTTGCGGCTTGATGTCGAAGCCGTGATGGAAGCCATCTGGCTTGAAGTTCCTCCAATAATGTCTTAGCTCGTCGTAGAAATACAGGTCGTAATCATTGGCAAGGAAGCCGTTTTCAATCTTTGGAGTGACATTCCCGGTCATTGGCGAGGCGATGAAGTTCCAGCCGCCATCGTAGTCGCCGTCGTGTCCCGTGATTTCCTTTTGCACCGTGGCTTTCACGCCAGCATTGTTATGGATGAGTTGGCCGCCGTCGGCGATGGTGATGCTGCCGCCGTCTTTCAGGGTGATGTCGCCCACATGGGCAACAATGCCATTCGGAATGGTGGCAGCGGCTTTCACGACCACGTTTGCGCCTGTGAAAGCTTTTTCTCGGCCAAGCCAATTGGCAGACACATTCCATTCTCCAGCGGTTAAGAAGGTGTAAGGTACGGTACCTCCATCCTGGGCACAATGGGGACATTTACCATAGAATTCCAAATATTCTCTTCTAGGAAAGTATATTTCGAATCCTTCGTGCGTACATGGCTCGACGCGCACCTGTGGGCGAGACGAGCAGACATGTTCTCGTAAGCTATCTGGGAAAGGCCCAACACTACCATCGGCACTGCGTACCATCATCTCGCTGCCTATGATTACAGAACCGAAGAACTCGTTGTTGTAGCCAGGGCCAATGGCACAGTGGTCAGTCTCGTTTTTTCCAGCTTTGGCGATGACCGTTCCGCCGGTAATGGTCGTGTTTCCGCCTTTGCCTTCTTCACCGCCTCCGATGCCGGCGCCGTTGTTCATGCCCTCGGCATATACCTCACCGCCTCTGATGATGACGGTAGCACCGTCGGCATCCTCGCCGCCGCCAATGCCTGCTGCGTCAAAACCGCCGTATGCTTCCACCTTGCCGCCGTTGATTTCCACCCAGCCGCCATCGACACGGTTGCTGAACAAGGCTTCACAACCGCTACCGATGCCTGCGCCACAGCCGCCACCCTTGGCATAAACGTAGCCGCCGCTGATGGTCACAATGCCACCATCGGCATCTCTTCCGCCGCCAATGCCTGCTGCGTCAGCATCGCCGTATGCTTCCACATGGCCGCCCGTCATAGTGAATGTACCAGGATCATTAATTACATCGGAAGAATTATGTCCACAGCCAATACCTGGCCCATACATTTCACCTACTGCTGTCACGTTGCCGCCACGGATGGTTACATCGGCGCCATTGCCGTCATGGCCACCACCGATACCTGCAGCACCCTCTCCGTAAGCGTTGGCAACGACAGTGCCGCCAAAAATGACAATCGTGCCGCCATTGCCATAGCTGGCACCGCCGATGCCGGCACCGCCATGGCTATAGGATATATGAGCGTCATAACCTCCTTGGGCTTGGACATAACCACCATGGATAACGATGGTGCCAGTTTGGGTACCACGGCCACCGATACCGGCATGAGCTATACTCCCGTCCATATCTTTAACGACAATCTTGCCGAGATCCTTTATCTGGCCATAGATATAGAGCTTATTGTTACCTTCCACATTGATGTGTTTTGCATTGAGTGTGGCTCCATCGCAGAGTATGAGGTGGTGTTCGCCGCCGTCATCCATGTAGATAAAGTCGTATGTGACATTGCCCTTGACCACATAGAATCCGGAATTGAGTTGTATATCCCCACCACCACTCAGCACGGTGTATTGGTTAGCAGCCAGCGTTCGGGTTGTACTGGTAATGGTGAGATCCTCTTCCCAGTCGCGTTCGATGTAAAACAAGTCTATCTGTGCCTCCTGGCTGTTGATATCCATTGACACATTGCTGTTCTGGTCGGAGGTAAAGATTGTGTTGGGGTTGGTGCCGCTGTGATAGGTACTGTATCCGTTAGTGAAGATGCCCGTCGATAGCATATAGATGCCGATATTGCTGCCAGCAAGACTGCCCGTGACGGTGACTACCTTGCCGCTCTTCAGATAAAGATTGCTAAGCTGGCCATTGTCTATGGTGTTGCCAGTGATGGTCAATGCGCCCTGAAGGTTCAGCGTGCCATTGGTCCAAATGCCGCCGCCGTCAGACTTGGCGGCGTTGCCCGTGATGGTGCAGCCGTCGAGTGTTAGCGTGCCGTAGTTGCATATGCCGGCACCGCCGTATTGGGCGACAGAGTTGCCGGTGATGGTGACGTTGGTAAGCGTTGCCGTTGCACCCTCCGCATTGAAGAGTCCGCCGCCGCCTCTGGGATCCGTCTTGTCGTTGCAGGTGTTATTGCTGATGGTGCAGTTCGTCATGGTCAGCGTGGCACCGCTTTTGTTCCCGATGCCGCCGCCACGGTCGTTGGCAGCGTTGCCGCTGATGGTGACGCCCGTTAGGTTCGTGGTGCCTTTGTTTTGTATGGCACCGCCGTCGTCGCCATAACCGCCGGTCACGATGCCGTTGCTCAGATTGAGCGTCGAGCCGTTTGCCACATTGAAGACCTCCCCAGAGCTGACGCGCTCTGTCAGCCCGCGATCCAGTATGTAGCCATTGAGGTCGATGGTCACGGTCCTGTTGAAATTGATGAGAAGCACCGTGCTGAGGTCGATGTAGTAACCCAACCGAATATTGGCGTTGTTGAGCGTCAAAGCATCTAACAATTCCGTTTCGGTGTACACCAAGCCTACATCACCCGTCATGCTTTTATTGACATGCAGATAGATAAAGTCGCCACCGGCACCCTTGTTGAGATCACAGGGAGTGGTGCCGCCGTTTTCGCACACGGCAGTGCTGTTTGAGGTGTTGTCGATGGCAATATTGGTAACAACACGGCCAACCGAAAAGGCATCCTTGGTATAATAGAGGTGGATGTATTTGCCGCTCGCCCCGCAGTTCAGGTCGCCTTTGGAGTTCATGAAATTACCTAGACCCATACAATACGAACGATGATAGGTACGGCCATCAAGGATGAACTCGTCAGGACCGTCGTTGGAATCGCTGACCCTGAGATACAAGTCACTGATAGGTGTGCCACTGCTGGATGGGCTGCTATCCGTCTTGTACAACAAATAGATGTAATAGCCATCGGTACCGCTGTTCAAATTATGATTGATGCCCGTCCAGCCTTGGTTTTCAAAAGAGTCATAAGCGTCGGTGGCATCGCTTTGTGTTTCGTATCCGATGACCAGCACGTCAGTGATGTAGGTCTGTGCCCAAGCCGTCTGCCCGAAGGCAAGGAGGGCGAGGATGATAAATAGCATAGTTCTTTTCATCTGATTTGAATTTCTTTAGTTTTTCTATAGTTTTGTCATATCATTCCACTACTACATTCTGTGTTCTGACATCATTTGGTGCCTCGTCGTCGGCCTATTCTTTGGCGGAGAACACCAGCTTAAAGCGGCTCTCATGGTCGGTGGTCTTGGCCTCGAAGGAGTAGCTCGGCTGGTCGAGCAAGTCGACATCTTCGCCAGTCATATTATCAATAAGGTGTAAATAACCCATCTCCACGCCTTCGGGATTGACCGTAATCGTGTAGGTGCCGTTCTCCTTGGCCTTGAAATTGACGGACATTTCACCAACGCGGTCGGCGATGACCACAGCGTAGTCCTTGCCCTCTTGCGGAATGTAGACCTTGGTGCTGTTTTCGTTCATCACGAGCTTGGGCATCGGCTTACCTTCACCGAAGCACAGGCGGACATTGTCGATGACGTTGCTATGGTTCTTGCTCAAGTTGAGGACGAGGTCGCTGCCCTTCCTGTTCGGAGCCATGGATGAGAAAGTGACGATGGTGTCGTTGGCATCGACAGCCACCACAAAGATGCCTTCGCAGGGACTGATGGCAACATTGGCACTGGCACTGACGAAGCCATCACCGTCATCGTTCCTGCGGAAATAGGTGCGATTGACATAGGCATTGCACACGAAGGGATTGCCAATGAGGTTCCAGTCTCTGAGTCTGAGGCTTGATTCATAGGCAATTGGAACGGTTATTGGCGTAGCACTTGGCTTGATGTAACCAGTGAAGCCCAAGGTGTTGTCACCACCCACGTAATTGTGTGCATAAAGGTATCCTCTGGCATGCTCCAGGTTGAAGCTATCCACCTTCCAGTTTTCCCATTCCAAGTTGGAACTTTGGTTGAAGCGATAGAGGTCAACGATGGTGTTTTCACGGAACATATTCTCGACAGCAGCAGGATCGATATCTTCAACTATAGGAGACGACAGCAACACGTAGCCGTTATTACTATCGAGGTTCTCGAATTGATGTACCGTCTTTTGCACCGTGGCACGCACCATTTCGTTGCTGTGCCATAACTGGGCGCCGCTTTCCATAAGGATGCTGCCTTCTCCTTTAAGGGTGATATTCTTGGCTTTGGCCACGTAATTATAGGGAATTGTAACCGGGGCTTTAATGAGGACATTTACGGTAGTGTCCGGTATGCCAAGGGCGGCAGGTTCCCAGTTGGCAGCCGTGGTCCACATGTTATTTCCGTATGCATTGGTGAAGGTGTTCGGTATCTGCGACACTTCGAAGTTATCCATATAAATGCAGGGACCACGCTTGGCTTCGGCGCGCAGTATGATGTAGCAAGGTTCGTTACCCCATTCTCCGATGGGCAGTGAATAATTGTAATAGCCAGCTCTCTCCTCATTAGGGATGGTGGCACTATACCCATGAACATGACGCGGGATGAAAGCCAACTCTCTGTCAAGTGAATCAAGCACGTCATCGGTGCTGGCAAAGACACGGACACCTTCACTATAAGGGTCAACACCATCATAGTCATTCGAGTTACGCCATATATCAAGGGCGAAACGGAAATAATTATGGGTAATCCCTTCTGGCAAGATCATTCCCGGGAGTACAAGAAGAATTGCGGAATTTTCTGAGTGGTCGTATGGCATAAAAATCTGATGTGTATAATTGCCATTATCAACTTGATAAGTGTATGAACCGCCTACACTAGCGTCTATAATTTTAAATTTATGGTGGTGATATCCGTATAAGTTTTTGTTCACCCAGCAAAAGTCATTAAAGTCAAAAACGGTAGGGTAATCAATCCCATGAGGCCAGCGATTAAAATCATCTTTCCATGGGAATTCCGTGATGTACTCACACTTGGTGTCGAACTGGATGGTATTGCACCATTCGCCATAGCCATACGCATCGCTGCAGTGGGTGCGTACCTTCGCATAATACGTGGTGCCAACCAACAAGTCGGTCAAGTCCAATGTGTTTTCAGTAACATCAACTATCATCATTTCCTCAGCGGGGAAGTTAGAATTGGTAGAGTAAGCAACTTGCCATCCCGAGACTCCGGACTCATTGTCCCAGTTGAGGGTAGCCGTGGTTGTAGTGAAGTGGCTCGCGGCCAAACCCGTCACGTCATTCTCACAATACATGCGGGTGATGCGTATGTTATCGACAGCCGCAGGCGGATTAGTGCCTCCTTCATAATCTTGTTGCCATCTGAGAACCACGAGATAGTTTCCTGCTGTCGCTATAGTGATGGTCTTATCAGGTGTGGTTTGCCATGTGTCTGAACCGTTTAATTTCTCCTGGTCGTGTAATCTGACCCAACCCGATGGCGTGCTTGAGCCTACACTGTCGGCGATTATGGCCTCGGAACCAGGGACCAAACCGACCTGCAAATAGTCCCAGTATTCCTCACCAACACATTTCCAATCGAAGGAGAAAGTGTATTTACCTTTTGCAAAGTGGAGGTATTTGGCAGCATACACTACAAGACGGTGGTCGTTGGTATAAGCGTTGGTAGTGCCACCGTCGTTGGTGATATATATGGACCGGTTGCCGCCATGGTTGAGCGCATTACCCCTTATCCATTGGGCTTTTTCGGGGAAATAGCCATCGTAGAACTCCCATATATTGGTGTGGATATTTTCAAAGTCTTCAAACCAACTATCTCCCACATCCACAGGTATTGAACGGGTGGTAAAGGTGATATACAGGTAACCGCTTTCGCCTATACCATCGTATATGGCTTTCACTCGGAAATCGTATGTCGTAGCTTGCTGCAGAGAATTGAGTGTGACTGAAGTCATGCCTCCGACGCCCGAGCCGCCACCACTGCCACCGCCCCAATCATTGGTGGATTTTTTGAACTCGTAACTATATCTGCTGGGTGTTGTATAGGCTGGTGCCTCCCAAGACAAGGTGGCCCCGTGGTCGGTGATGCCGCTCACCGTCAGGTGTAAGGGTGTGGGAATGGAAGTGGCCACACGATAATCGAAAGTGACTTTGGGCAGGAAGTTTATCCCGCCTGCTGCACTCGCCCTAGTCCTGTAAGCTGCGCCGCTCACCTCCTTACCCATGAAAAAGTATTGAATGTCTCCTTGGGCATCTGGCGCTGCTTCGTGTCGAAAATCGAAAAGCAAGTTGCCACCTTGATAGAAATACGGATTGTTGAACGTAACGGTCATTGTGCCGTTGGTAGCGTAAAGGTAGCCTGAATGGATTTGTGTCGTATCAGTGAGTGGGGCAAAACCCGAAAGGGTTGTGGCATCAGTCACGCGCAAAGCAACGGTCCATCTATCCACATTCATAGAGGTTAGGGAGGTTGTATAAAATGTGATTGAATGGATTTCCCTTCCTACCATCAGGGCCAACTCGGAAGCGGGATAGATCATCTGGGTATGTTGGTTCCAGTAGGGTGTCACACTATTGATTGGGATATCGCCATTTGTCTTACCTCCGTCGCAGATGGTAAGATATCCTTGGTCACCGGAGAAATTGGCCCCAATGGTCACATCACCAGCAGGCATGGTGAGGGTGTGAGGGTCGTCGTGGCCGACGATGTCGCCAGTGGATTCTAACTCACCATAGTTAGCATAGTAGGATGTGACAGAACCCATTCCATAGTAGCCTAAAAGAAGGTGCACGTTGTCGTTTTCTCCAGCCCAGAGGGTGTCGTGGTAACGCAGGCCTTCGTTGTTGTCGTATGCGGTGATGCCGCTCACGTTGTATATGATGGCACTGCCAGCCATGGCCACGGTGACACCTAAATCTCCCTCAATGGTGTAACGCTGCTTGCCTTGGGCAGCGCCGATGGGCTGGTTGTAATAGCAGTTGTGGATAGTGCTTGAACCGTCGTCGAGAGTGGTAGAACTGCTCTCGTCGTAGAAACGAGAGAAAGTCTTACTGCCCTCACTGATGCAAGGTGCATTGGGGGCAACAACGCAGTTGTTAAGAACAAGGGTACAACGGCCAGTGTAGACACTTGAATTCCATTCGCACCATCCCACAAAACCGCCGACATTGGTGGTGTTGTTAGTGGTGGTGATGCTTCCCGTGAAAGCGCAGTTGGTGAAAGTAGCAGTCATTCTTTTACCATTGCCAAGGCCTTTCAGGAAGGCGATGAAGCCGCCATGGGTGCCGTCACCCTCAACGGATGAATGGATGTTGACGCTTGAGCGGCAGTTGGTGAAGGTTAGGTCGCAATCGCCACCAGCCACAGCGACGAAGCCTCCGGCCTTTTGATTCGAAGTGTAGATGTGGCCTGTCACTTCCAGACTCGCGAAAGTGGCGCCCCACACATAAGTGAACGGAGCAATGTTCGCATCTTCCACAGGTGATGTTGGAGTACCGAAGTCACCACCATTGAGGATGAGTTGGTGACCTTGGCCATTGAAGGTGCCTCGGAACGAGTGGGACTCTGAGTCGTTTCCGCCTGTCGTCTTGGAGATTTGGATGTCGTTCCCAAGAGTGACGGTCCTACCCTGATAGGTGATAAAGCCATCGACTTGGTTGCAGAACAACACCCAATCCGCATTCGAGTTGATCGTTGTCAAATAGGTCCCGACGGTAATTTCTGTTATGTCACAAGAATATTGGTCGGCATTTCCAGG
>JAEEGL013245331.1_pt1 | contig 13394 bp, 12 predicted proteins | sample 9134231 | NCBI WGS metagenome assembly JAEEGL01 (sample SAMN16246548, study PRJNA631951) | gut metagenome | biome: gut microbiome; feature: rumen; material: fiber-attached | host: Bos | place: Iran: Karaj | collected 2018-10 | reverse complement strand
TAAGTCTTCTAAATACCATCCTTCTCTTGATAGAACTATAATGTCTTGCTCTATTTTATCAAGAATTTTAAATAACTCAGTTATTAGGAAGTCTGGATCTATTTGACTAATTGGTATACCTTCAAAGAAAGGTGCTATATATCCATACATGTCATTACCATCTACAACTATTGCTGATGGTACATCGATTGTCTCTAATTCTATTTTAGATTGTTCAATTAAGTTATTATATACAAATAAGTTATCTGGATTTGTTAATGATCTTTGTGCTTCAGGGAATTCTTTAAATTTATAACCATTATTAAGTAGGTGGATTTTTCTTCCGTTTTTATTTTCGTAGATTGTTTTTTTGATACCTACAGTATTAATGTAATTCATAGTAATTATATTACTCATGTTAATCCCCCTTTTCTATGGGACATTTTACCATAAAAAAGGGAATAAACCTAATTTATCCCCTATTATTATTTGTCTATATTATCTATTTTGTTATCTAATGCATATCTAGATACTTCTAAAAAGTTTTTATCATATGCGCATTTTTCTTCCCAGAACATGATCCACATTTCACCAAATCCCTTACCAGTACTTAATAATTCCTTAACTTTAGGATCGTTCATAGAGATATTATCTTCTTGATGATTTAAATCAACTGCATTCCTTTCGCCATATATTTTTGCTTGGATTGCGCATTCTAATTTATCACATTGATATGCAAATTTCGCTTCTGCTGTTTTACGTTCATCGAATTCTAAGATTATTTTTTCTATTTCTTTGCCTTTTAATAATCCTTTTAATATCTTTTTGATAGCTTTATGCCCTTGTTCTTCTTTTTCTTCCTTACTTTGTTGGAACAATGTTATATCACCAATTACTGTTTCTTCTAATTCGTGAATAGCTAACATAAATATTACTTTTTCTAAATCTATGTCATATTTATACTCTGAAGCCATAGCTATTGCTAACATTTGAACTCCATATACGTGTTCTGCAATACTTTCTACTCTATCGGCTTCGACATGCCATGCTGTCCATCCGGTTCTTATAACATCTTTCAATTTGTTACAAAGCACGTAATAATTTAATACTCTTTCTGGTTTTTTCATAGTTATTCTCCTTGTGTACAAGTTATTATACTTAATAAAATAAAATATGCAATATTTACTATTTTATTGTTATAATTATAATGGTGAGGCGTATGTATATACTAGGTGCATGTGATAATGGCGATATACTTAATGTTATTCGTATAGTACTGATATTTATTAACATACTTAGAGTAGTTACGCCGTTAATAATAATTGGTTTTGGTATTAAAGACTTGATGGCAGTAGTTACTGGTAATAAAGATGGTAAAATTAAAGATTCTTTAATATCTATAGGTAAGAGATTGATTGCTGGTTTGGCTGTATTTATGGCACCAGTTATGATTAATGGGTTATTAAACTTTTTGATACAAGATCCTACTAATTATTCAATGTGTATTGATGAAGCTACTCCTGAAGGAATACAGAGAGCTTATTACAATACAGCATTGAAGTTAGTTGATTTAGCTAAATCAGAGTTAGATGCTGGTAAATTACAAGATGCTTTGGCTTATGCTAGAACAAAGTTAACTGATGAAGGACAAGTTAATGAAATAAAGAAATTATATGACAAAATTAGAGATTATTTAGATATTCAAGATGAAATATCTATTATGACTAAGAAAGATCAATATAATGATTTAAGAGCGAAAGTTAATAGTGTTGATGATAGTAACGTTAAAGCAATATTAATTGATAAGTTAGAGAGAAAATATAGAAATCTAGAAGATAGACAAGGTTCATTAAGAAAAAAGAGAGATACTGATGGACCTAATGGTGGTAATAGTACTGTTTTAAATAGTAATCCTAATATGGCAGATGCTGGACTTACTGGTGAAATAGTTAAACAGGAAGAAACAGATACATTAAAAGTTGTTATACGTAAGAGTGGAACATATTACACTACTCAAGTATGGGTAAAAGATCCTTATAATCAATTAAATAAATATGATTCCCCTAATTATGGAAGACAAACATTACATCCTAGTTATTTATTAAAGAAAGCAATTGAAGAAAGAAATCTTTCTGATAAATTAATTGTTGGATTTAATGCTAGTGGATTCTACTTAAAGAATGTATATGATGCAGCTAGTGTTAATTACTATCCTGCTTATGATAAGACTAGTGTTGGAACACTTGTTATTACTGATGGTAAAGTTGTTAGAAATGCTTATGATAAAGCTTATAAGACTTGGTATATTGCTGGTGTTGATGATACTGGTACATTAAATATTTATACTGACTCTAAGTCTACTGATGTTAATGCTAAGAAAGCTTGGTCAGAAACAGTTATTAGTGAAATAAGAAATACATTTACTTTTGCTTCTCCTTTGGTTGAGAATGGTCAAGCAAGTAGTGAAACTACTTCAATGCCTTCACCTACTGGCAAGCCAAAGAGACAAGCAATTTGTCAGATAGATGGTAATAATTTCTTATTAATTACAGGAAGTGAATTAAGTAGACAAGATTTAATAGATATAATGTTATCTGCTAATTGTCAAACTGGTACTAACTTCGATGGTGGTGGATCTATTGCATTATTATTTAAGAGTAAGAATTCTACTGAAATAGAAGTTATAATTGGAAATAATAGAGATCTTACTGAGGTTGGTTATTTCTCAGAAGCATAAAAAAACTATCGTTATGATAGTTTTTTATTGCTCTTCAGTTGTGAATTTTAATACTTGAACATCTTTTTTATAAGAAGTTATACGATTCTTTCCTTCTTCTTTTGATTTATATAAAGCAATATCTGCTTCTTTCATTACGTCTTGTAATGGTTCTGTTTCTGTATTGAATGAATAACCGATGCTTACTGTTATTTCATGATCTGAGCCAGGAATTACAGCACTTGCCATAACGGATTTTCTTATTGCTTCTGCTCTTGTTCTGATTATTTCTTCGTCACAATCAACGAACACAATACAGAATTCATCTCCACCAAAACGGCATGGATAGTCTTTGGCACGTGTGTGTGTTTTGATAATGGATCCAACTTTTTTTAATACAGCGTCTCCAATTGCGTGACCAAAGGTATCATTGACTGACTTAAAGTCATCAATGTCCATCATTAATACACCACTAAATTCTCTTACACGTTTTAAAGCACGACGATTGCTTAGACCTGTTAAGGCATCAATATTAGCTATTTCAGTTAAGTAATTACGTTCTTCTATTAATCTCTTTACTAGAACTAATAATTCTTTGTCTTCAACGTTTTTTAGTTTTTCCCATAATTCGTTTATGTAACTATCACTCTCATGCATAGGACATTTCCTTTCTAGTTAGTTAATGTATAGCTTGTATCTATTAACCTTTCTATTGATTTTATAGATATAGAGCCATCTAATAATATAGATACCCAATATTTCTTATTCATATGATAAGCTGGAAATATGCCTGGATCTTTTATTAATGTTTCTACCTCTTCTTTAGGTGTTTTAACATTTAGAACGTAGACAATTTCTTTGGAATCTATACCTATTTTGGTATATGGTATATCCATTATGATTCCTAACCATTTAGCTTCTTTATGTTTAAAGACACACGTGTTTGGTGAATCTTCAAATAAGTAAGAAGGTTCTATATTATATTTATCTTTGATATATTTGATTACTTTTTGAACATAATTGTTATTGTAATCTTTTTCATAGCATGTTGATAAAATAGACTTTATCAACATATCAAATTCGTCCCTTATCTTACCCACGTATTCTCCATTTATTGATTCAATATAGAAAGGCATGTATTCTTCTTGAGTGCCGTTATCTATTACAGTAGATAGAACTTGGTTATCAGTTATTTCTATATGAAAAGTAAATTCTTTATTAATAGATTTTTTATCTAATATATAGGTATTGTTTTTCGATTGAAAACCATACTTAGTTAGTTTATCTTTTTTTGATTTAAACCTACTAAATAAATGAGAGATGTCATGCATAATTTCACCTTGGTTGTTATTATAACAAAAAACTAGTAAAATGTTACTAGTTTTTTTGTTCTTGTAAAGTTTTTTTTGTTAATCGCATGACATCTTCTTTTCGAGGATTGTCTGTTCTCTTTTTTATTGCTTTAGCGAATTGCTTGCAAGTGAACATTTCTCTATCGAATTCTTGAACCTTCATGTGATATTTCATTTGCCAATCTGGTAATAAGAAAGCAATACTATTTCTTAAATCTGTTAGAAGTTGTTCATTCTTTATTTGAGAGTAATACTCGGCTTCTTCGTAGCTTTCAAATACATGTTCTACTGTTTCACCATTTAATAAAGTTCCATAAGAATCATATTCTGGTTCTGATGGTAGATCTAGTTCTGTATCTCCATCTAGTAAACCTAATTTGAAACCACGATAGTCATTGAATGGGAAGACTACTTGATGACTTTGTTTTTGGTCACCATTTGGAAGATACTTTGTTGAAGTCTGTAATAAATAACATATTGATGGTACGTATCCTCTTGTTTTTTCTTCATAGCCTGCTTCCCAGCCACAGCGTTCTCTAACTTCTAATACTGCGAATTTCTTAGGAAATTTTAATTCATTATTCATAGTAATGCCTCTTCTCTATTATTTCAATTTCGATAAATCTATAAAGAATAATCCTGAACCAATACATAATCCATGGATGATTGGTTTAAGTATGTATTCTTTTGCTGTATATATAAACTTAGTGTGATATATTGCCTTACATAGTATTAAATCAAATACTGGATATAAGATTAATAAGAATAATATACAAAATAGTACTAAGAATATATAGTGTGGTAAACTTCCTCTTCTAATCTTCATATAACTTACCTCCTGACTTCATTATTAGTTTTAAACCATAATTTTTATAAGAATCGTCTACTTCTATAGTGCTATAGTCGTGAACGTCTTCAACTAATTGATCTCTTGTATCTATGTATGTTTCCCAGTCCTCTGGTGCTGTTGCCACTTTCATAGATATATCACTATTAATTCTACTGCCTACAAAAGTATTAACTGCTTTAGTAGATATATGGGCCATAGGGTTTTTCTTATCTAGTATTAAAGCTAAGTATGATTTATTGCCTATAGCTGATTTAAAATCTATAACAAATCTTTCTAGATCTAGGAATGGTATTTCTAAACTAGATATTGATAGTCCTTCTGTAGAACCTTGTAAGCTTTTAGTATAGTAATCAAGGTAGAACTTAATAGTCTTTTCCATTCTAGCTATTGTTTTATCTATTGAAGTGTTTTTACCATTAAGCATCTTCATTAATCTAGATAGTCTATATTCTAAGTTTTCTATTCTTAAATCTTTGGTAGTTAGTAATAATTTACGAGCTACTAAAAAACTAAAGTATTCACTACCTATGATATTTAATTGGTCTTTATTTATACTTTGATTATTTCCTTCAATCTTTGGTAAACCAAAGTCGTCTAAGTATAAAGCCATTGGTTCATTAGAGTCTGGTTTAATTGGATAATCAGAGGCCATACTCTTTAGAAATTTACTTCTATATTCATTATTTTGGGCATAAATAAAAAGATGCCTACTTTGTTTCATAATCTCATCTTTTTGGAATTGTTCAGACTTATAATTTATCATCAAACCACCCTACAAACATTATACCATAATATACCTTTGTATATATAAAAAGAAAACCATATTTCTATGATTTTCTAGTTATATATTTCTAGTTTGTTTTTAACAAACCAAACACTTATAAAATAGCCGATTGTTGATAGACCTAGTAGAACTATCGAGAAGAAGATATCTCCTATTTCAGAATCCTCTAATAGCTTAAATAATTCTGCTAAGAATGTACTAGTAACAATATTCATTACTACTCCACTAACTATAAATGAGATTATTCTTAAACCTTTGCCGTTTGGGAAGACACTCTTTAACATTAGGAATACTAATGTAGTTAAAGAAGTTGTTGCTATACTTGATGATAATAGTAATAAGAATACTCTAAATACAACTACCCATTCATCTATTTTTAAAGAGAAGAATGCTTCAAGTAGTTCTTTTATAAAGTTTATATCTGCTTTTGCTAGTACTACTGATAAACCTAATATGAAAATAATACAATATAGTACATTGAATATGATTGCTATTATGTATTTAGCTAATAATATTTTGTTTGGCGATAATGGAATCATACTTTCTAATAAGAAGGTTTGATTTTGATATGAGTCCATTGTTTTTTTTGCACCAGATATAAATGTCATTAAGAATGTTGCTATTAATATAAATGTCATTGGTAGTATTAAATATCTCATGATTGTAGAATCTTCTGGAACTATTAATACTAGTGCATAGATTAATGCAACGAATGCTATGATTAGTTTCTTTTTACGGAATTCATCTATTAGATCCCATTTAATATACTTAAACATTAGTAAACACCTCCAAGTAGTATTGTTCAACTGTTTTACCAGTTTGTAATATTTCTTCTCTTGAAGTTTGTACTGCTATAGTTCCTTGTTTTAGGAAGATAACATCATCTAATATTTCTTCAATATCTTTTATTAAGTGAGTTGAAATAATGATTACACTCTCTGGTGAAATACATTGTTTTATTACTGTTAACATTTCAAATTTAATAACAGGATCTAAACTACCTAATGGTTCATCTAATAGATAGATAGGAACCTTTCTAGATAGAGTTAAAGCTAATATTACTTTTTCTTTATTACCTTTAGATAGTTTTTGAATTTCAGCTGTAGTGTCTAGCTGTAGTTTTTGAGCTAAATCATTAAATTTACTTACATCGAAATCATTAAACATTTCTTGATAATATTTAATAGCATCTGTTACTTTCATGTACTGATATAAGAATTCTCTATCTGGCATGAAAGATATATATCTTCTTGTTTCATAATTAGCAGGCATTCCACATATTTTAATAGTTCCTGCTTGTTCACGTATGATACGCATTATTGTTTTAAATAATGTAGTTTTACCACTACCATTTGGTCCAAGAAGACCAATTATTTTTCCAGGTCCAAGAGTTAGACTTACGTTACTTAATGCAACTTTTGAACCATATGTTTTAGTTACGTTTGTTAATTCTAATAAGTTTTGATTCATGTATATTCTCCTTTATGCAAGTTTTCTTTCTTTAACATTATCATAATATAATAAACAACTTGTTTTGATTCGAATTAATTCCTCTGCTCTATCTACTAGTTGTTGTTTAGTTATTTTTCCTTGTTTAACCATTCTATATAATCTCTTATGATAGAACTCTGTTAGTAATTCAACTGTGTTTTGAACAAATTCATCATCCACATCTCTATCTAACATTTTGCCATCAAATTCTCTACAGAATTTTTGCCATGCTCCATTACCCATCATACTGTTGAATAAGTCTTGTACACGTAATGGAGATTCATAATAACTATATAATAAGTCATTGATTGGTAAGCCGTCTTTCTTAGCTTCAAGGCCATTGCCTTTTTCAAATTCTTCCCTTAGATCTTCATAAGTAAATGCTGGATTTTGGAAGACGAATAACATTAGTCTTACTAATGGAGTGTATTTAACATAAGTATGATTGAACATTTTATCTGTTCCTTCTTCTAATGTTGTTACTGATAGTTCGTCTTCTGTATAAGAAGTAAATAAGTCATCTGGTAGTACTCTTAGATATTCTGTACTTTCTTCAACACTTATACCTCGTTTTTCAGCAAATTCTCTCATCCTTTTTCTTTGTTCAGGATCAGGAGTTCTATATGATAAAAAAGCTTTAAACGATAAAAAGTTAGTTAACTCATTCAATATTTCATTTAACATTAAACCATAATCATTTTTTAATAATTCTGTAATAACAGTTCCTCCTGTAGGGATGAAATAAGTTGTATCAGTTAATCTGAATCCGTCTTTTTTTACTGCTAAATGACCAAATTCATGAAGAATTGATTTAGTTAGTTCACCTAAAGGTGTTCTAAATTCTTTATATTTTAATTCATATAGAAATGGGTAGATAGTTTGGGCTTCATCTAGAGCTTTTCCTGCTTTGCATTTAACAATACCTGCATAGCATAGATTGTTTTCTGAATAAGATGAATCTTTTAGATTTTCTATTGAAACTAAACAGTTTCTAATAACATCTAAGAAGTCTTTTCTTTTTTCTTTAGACAATATTAAACAGTTAGCTAGAACGCTTTTAAATACTACCTCCTTCTCTTCTGGAGATAGATGTTTAAATACTTCTAGTTCTAGAACTTCACGAATTTCATTCTCTAGTTCCATATGCTATCACCTATTATATTATAGCATTATTCTGGCCTTTTTGGAGCAAATAAAAAAGCTTCGTTTGAAGCTTTTTATTACATTGATATACTTCCTATACTTTCATCAATTTGATTAGAAAGGTTTGTATATTTATCTTCTGCAACACCTGGATTAGAATAGTAGGCTATTACTTCCATAAGATTTTCTTTTGCTCTTATTATGGCTGATTTTGCTGCTTTAAGTAATATTTCTTTATTGTTTAGTTTAAAATCAAAATTTTCTTCTTCCTCTAGTTCCATATTTACGTATAAACATTTAATTGCAAAGAAGATACTTCTTCCTATATTGGTATTTAATAAATCAAGAAGTCCTTGTTCATATTTTCCTTTTAATCCTAACTCCGGATGTGCTTTATTGATTCTATCAAAACATTTTAGCATGGAATCAAATGCTTGCATTCCGTATAAGTCATCTCTTCGTGTGAAGAATCTATAATCTTTCTTTGTTCCCATTATAATATTCTTAATATCATCATTACTAAGAGCTTCTAATATTATTTCGTCCATATATATCCTCCCTTGTAAGTATTTTAATATTTTATTTTTTCTTTTTCAACTTTATTTTATTGGTACTCCATATACTTTTTTATACCAAGCTTCTAATTGTGCTAATTTAGCTGTATCTGTTATTCTTCCAGAGTTATACATTTCCTGTAATGTTTCTTGTAATCCTCTACAGTATGTTATGTCATATGAACCTATAGGATTTCCTGCATCGTCGTATATATAAGCTTTTGTTTTAGTGTCTGGTCCTAAATTACTTCTATCTGCATCTTTTATATCTCCATGTGTTAATAAGAATTCTTCATTTAAACCTAATGTTTCTCCACCAAGACACCATTCCAAGTGGAATGCACTGTTACACTGTCCATAAGTGTATCCTAAATATCCACTAATATTTGTTGCAATTGCTCTATAGTATTCTTTTTGCCACCTGTCTAGTCCTTGAAGAGCTGCATAATTGTAATATTCTGTAATGAAAGCCTTATTTAGTGCTTCAGGAGTAATGTTTGGATTATCTTTAATCAATTGCTCAACAGTACCCATGATCCATTCGTCAACTTCTACTGCATTACAACATGCTGTTCCACCATTTCTTTGGCTTACGTCATCTCCTCTTCCAACAGATCCTTTATTCTTCAACCATTGATAGTTACCGTCTTGTTGGAAGAAACTTACCGCTGTAACACCATCAGTTGTATGACCGTTTCTTTTTGCAATTTCTATTTCAACATCTTTTAACCACTCATATTGTGCATAGTATGCGGTCATCTCAGCTTTTGTTTTACCATTTATTTTCATGTCTTCTATTGTATCGTAAACCGTTCGGCTTAAATTCAAAGCGGCAAAATAAGCGTCTACTGGATCATCATATACTGGTAAGCCTTGTTTTGCGAATGCATCATTTAATAAATCTCGCATTCCTATATCAGTATTTGCTGCAAGTCTTTCTGCTTGTAAACACTGCAATAATGCCCATGTTTCTATTCTATCAACATATCCACAATCAGTCTCATAATAAGTTCTTTCTTTACTTGTAAAACTTTTATAGAAAGCTTCTAATTGAGGATGTTTGTTCATCATTTCAGTTAGTACATCTCTAACATTACACTTAAATCCAGAACCGTCGTTTTGATATGCATTAGTCATAGTTAATAAGATTCGTTTTAAAGTGTCTCCGCTGTATTTATTATTTTCTAGCATATTTACCATTTCAGTTGTTGTTAAACTTGTTACATAACTTTGCATTTTAGCATCTATTGCTTGAACAACTTCGGAAGAACTAGCATTGTTTCTTAATCTTGTTAATGATTCCATGTCGTTGTTCTTAGCAAAATAGTCTACTAATCTTAAAGAAATTTTTGAAGGCATATTTCTTAAATAATTATCAGATACTTGAGATAAATCTTGGCCAATTAATATAGATCCTTCTTGAATACCTTCGTAATATCTCATTTGTGCTTCGTTTGAAATATCCATGAAATTGATACTTCCTGAACCGTGCAAAATTCCTCCCAAGAATGTACCTGATATAAATCCATATAAACCAGCTTTCAAACCATCTTTATGTACTTCACATGCTACTGCAAGATATGCTTCTATATCTGAATATCCAAGTTTTTTATATTGTTCATACTTTTTATATGACTCACTTAAATCTCCTTCAAATATTGCTGATGCTAAAGCTGTTAATATTTCTGTATCATATTCTTCATTAAATTCTACTAGTCCTTGACTAAGAGCACAGTATGAAGTTAATAGCAGCCTACCAGCATAATCACGAATTCCTTCTGGTAAGTGAGCAGTTAATTTAGTAATTGTAGCTTGCACCGTACCAGATGATAACATTTTGTCGAAGCCCTCTGCAATTCCTAATAAATGCATTGTTGAGTAAGATTCCATAGCTATCTCTACTATTGCACAGGTTGCAGCGAGCGCTATAGCTTTGTCGTCATCTACGCCTTTTTCTAGAGCTGAGTATAACGTGTCATTATAAACTGGCGTTCCCATTAAAACTGTAGTTGATAAAACTGCTACTGCAGGATTTCCGCCACTTGCATATACAATTAATGTATTTATTAGTGATTGCTCAATACTATATGTTACATCAAATGCACCACCGACAAAGTCACCATAATGGGTCCTTATATCACTTGACATAGTTGCACGATAAGTGGCTGCTCTACTATATGCATCACTTAATAACAAATCTTGTCCCATACTCTTTCTAATTCTTTGTCTGTTCATATTATAAATTGCTTCAACTGGTGCTAAAAATAGTGATTCTAAACCAGCAAATAGGCTTGTTCTAGCATGCTCTGCATCTTCCTTACTCTTTTTGCCCAAGTATCTGTTATCCCATTCCTTGTACATAGACATCAAGTAATCGTAACCTCTTGCATATCCATTTTCTTTATCAGAATTACATATGTAATAGAATATCTGCAATTCCATATCGCTAATTACACCTGCTTGTTTATATTTTAGAAAATCATTAAAATATAATTCCATTCCATCATTTCTAATGTACAGAGTGTAACCATGACCATCGACTAGTTCGCCATCACTAACATCATCATCATAAAACGAATATGGTTTGTCACTTAACATTCCTGCAAGTGCTGCTCCAGTTAAGTATTTTGATCCGACATTTGCTCGTTCACTTAAATCTAAAATGTCTATTTTTTCGTCTCCAGATGTTGCGTAATGTAGTGCTAATATTGTTGTGTTTCTTTCTATATTATCAATATCATCTTTGTTGTATGTTTCAAAATCAGGTTGCAATACATATTTACCATATTTCGAATACCAATCGATTTGGAAATCTATTTCTGTTTTTTTCTCAAGTAGTTTCTGTTTCTCTGCTTTTAGTGCGTCGATTTCACTTTGTATGATATCTGGTGCAGATTTATCTTCGTCTGTTACTCTTGATGTATCAAAACCGTGAAATGGTACTATATAAAAACCATTTTCCATAAGTTCTTCTAAGGTAAAAGAATCATATGTAAAATTTCCATTCATATCAATGTGTTCATGGTGTCTAGTTCCATCATATATACCATATTTATTGGTACCTATCTTAATTACTGACCAACCATGAGTATTTATATTTGGGTCGTCGTTTTCTAAGCCAGCCCAATAAGTAATTCCTTTCTCCGCCATAAAACTTGTAAGGAATTCTGGATCTTTATAAGCCTCATCTGGAATATCATAGCCATAGTATTTGTCGTGTAATGTTTGCTGTGCAGCTGCTTTTGCAGTTTCTAATTCTGCTATTTTTGAATCAATATCTGCTATTCCAGCCTCTAATTCTGCTTCGCTCTTATATGGAAAGTATTCTTTATCTGTATCTGATAATTTTGAATCTAAATCTGCTATATCTTTTCTCAATTTGTCTATTTTTTCTTGTTTTGCTGCTTCGTATTCATCTAAAACATCTTGCCAATAACTCAAAGAATCCTTACAAGATTCCATTTCATCTTCTGACAATTCGATTGTCTCACCATCTTCGGTAGTATATGTATACGTTTTGGTTGTTGAATCATATTTAGAATATAATACCAAGTTTTCATATGTACTTTCATTTTTTCTAGCAAATTCTATTGCTTCATCTTCAGAGCTATTTAAAAGATCAAGTTCTTCTTGAAGTTGTGCTCTTTGTTGAGTAAAGGCTTCCCTATCGTAATAAAATACATTTCCATATACCATTTGTTTAAGCAATGGATAAAATCTGGTTTGTGTTGGATCCTCTGCTGTTAAGTATTCTTGATATATTTCGTCATATAATTCTTCCGGAGTTATTTCTTTATTGAGTAATCGATTTGCATCCTCTTCAGTGTATCCACAGGACATTATTGCTTCTATTTGTTCAGCTCTTTGTTGCTCATTAACTAAATCCGCTTTTTTTTGTAATAGAATCATACGATCTTCCGTCGATAAACTTCCAGGATCAATAGGTCCTTTACCTAATGATAATATTTCTTCACTAGTAAATTCAGTTCCTTCATAGCTTTCAAGATTTGATGCTATAGCGAAACCACTTAGATCAATGGAATCTGATGCTGATCCACTGCTATTAAATGAATTGTTAGTCCTAGAAGTACTACTACTCCCGCTATAGCTTTCTAAGTTGGTTGTTATTGATCCACTTTTTGGTTGTTGGTCTGCCATACTGTCGCCTACTCTCTATCATATTAATTATATATTATTTTGATAGAGTTTAGGGAATTTTTTTACAAATTAAAAAATCCTTTAAAAGGATCTTTTATTATTCTTTTTCATCATTTATCATTGCTCATCTATGGCTGCTTGTATCTAAAAAGGTATCTGATTTTCAATTATTTTATTATAACTTTATAGGTTGTTTATTTTCTTGAATTGGTGAATATGTGCTATTTAAAAGTTTTTCTCGGGTCATTTTTGTGTAATATACATTTCTTGTCCTGCTACCATCTTTATTAAACATATTTATAAAGTTTTCTTTTTGTTCTTTGCTCATATCATCACTTTCATTATTTAAATCTATTTCAGTAACTTT
>JAEEGL012982265.1_pt1 | contig 13394 bp, 10 predicted proteins | sample 9134231 | NCBI WGS metagenome assembly JAEEGL01 (sample SAMN16246548, study PRJNA631951) | gut metagenome | biome: gut microbiome; feature: rumen; material: fiber-attached | host: Bos | place: Iran: Karaj | collected 2018-10 | reverse complement strand
TTACCCAGTTCCGAACTGGCCCCGTACCAATATCTTGCCTTCTCATAATCGCAATCCCCGCCGCCATCATAATACATGGCCAATTTCAACATGGCGTCGGGATTTCCGTTGTTTGCATAGCGTTCCAGCCGGTCGATGGTTTCCTGTTTTAAGCCGTCATCCCTATTTTTGGAGGTTGTTAGGATGTTTAATAATGCAGCCATGCTGTTGGTATTACCCTGCTTGCTAGATTCCAGGAATAGGTCGATTGCCTTGGACAGATCCTGACTTCCGCCTTTTCCGTCTCTATACAGTTCTGCCAGTTTCTGTTTGCTCCAGGAGTTACCCAGTTCCGAACTGGCCCCGTACCAATATCTTGCCTTCTCATAATCGCAATCCCCGCCGCCATCATAATACATGGCCAATTTCAACATGGCGTCGGGATTTCCGTTGTTTGCATAGCGTTCTAGTTGTTTTATTAACTTATCAGTTTCTACGGGAGTTTTACAAATTTTTAGAAGATTTACAATAGATTGTATGTTTCCTTTTTCTGCAGCTTTACTAAAGTATGTTGTTGCTTGATCCATACTTGATAATGGTTCATCTCCATCGCGATACAACTCCCCTATTAGGTTGTCATAGTATCCATTCCCCTCGTTGGACAATTTTTGTAAGTTATTGAGTAGTAAATTTTGGCAGTCGCTGTTATTTTTATTGTTGTTATAGTAATTTACCAATGTCCTTTCTGCTTCTTTGCTGCCATTATCTGCTAATTTCTTTAATTTGTTAAGCAAATCATTGTGGTCACATTCATTTTTGTTGTACGATAGTAGAGCTGATAAAGAGCTAATCAATCCGAGATCAGCATTTATCTTAAGTAGTTCTACAGGTCTTGTTTCCATTTCACATTGACACTTAGTTATTCTATCTGCTGCAAGGGCCCTGTAACTTGCTAATTGTGCTTTGTTAAATTGCTTGTACCATTTTTTACTTTCCAGTATATTTTTTTCCACACCTTGACCTTTTTCATACATTTTTGCAACGTAATACATACAATGTGGAGAACCAATCGTAGTACCCTTCATATACATTTCAAATGCTCTATGGTAATCTCTAGGGAGGACTACTCCGTTGTAGTACATATCCGCTAAAAGGATGATTGAGTTCAGATGTAAGTGATCTGCATTTATAATTAGACAATCTTCCATTTTTGTATAATCAATTGTTGTACCAATTCCATTCTTGTGCAATGTTGCTAATAGGTACATTGTTTCTTCATTGTAATTTCTATTTTTGTTGATGATTTCAAAGGCATGTTTTTTTTCATCATTATTACAAGCGTATTTTAGTAATAATTCAGCATATTTTATTTCCGAATCAACATTATATTTTGATAATTCTTCAAATATTTTTAATAATGAATGAAATTCATCATCTTCCGAATATTTTTCTGCCAGTCTTACTCTTGCGACAGTATTTCCACGGTCTGCTGCTTCTTGGTAGTATTGCTTAGCTCCCTCCGGATTTGTGTCATACAAATGATCAGCATATTCTACCATGCCTTCAATATGACCAGAATCTGCAGACTGTTTTATCCACTGCAAGTATTTTTCTGCATTTTTTTGAAAAATATATCCATTAAGATAGCAGTGCGCCAATTTGTATTGATATTCAGGGTCCCCAGATTCAGCATAGTCACTGATGATGTCTGGAGATTCTGATATTTGTAGTCTATACTCCGAACAAATTACATCTGGTTCTCCATCTTTTTGTATTTGTCCATCTTTCAACCATATGACTCTATTGCAGCATTTTTCGATATAGTTCAGATCATGTGATGCAACCAATATCGTTTTTCCTTTTTTTGACAATTCCTGAAAGTGTCTTCTTGACTTTTCAGAAAATGTTAAGTCTCCCACGCTGATAGCCTCGTCAACTATCAGTATGTCTGCATCAACATAGGTCATTATTGCAAAACTTAGTCTACTCAACATCCCTGTAGAGTACGTTCTTACGGGATAATCTATGTAGTCTCCTATTTTTGCGTACTCAACTATCGAGTCGAATATAGAATCAGTTTTTTTCTTTGAAAACCCGTAAAGCTTGCCTTTCAGGTATATGTTTTCACGACCTGACAAGTCCGGATGCATCCCCATTCCTAATTCTAATATCGCAGCTATTGTGCCTCCGATAGAAACTGTACCTGTATCTGGGGAGTATATGTTAGCAATTATTGAAAGAAGTGTACTTTTTCCTGCCCCATTTGTTCCAATTATCCCTAAGACTGTACCGGGTTCAACTGTGAGGTTGATATTTTTTAAGATTGACTGTTTCTTTGTCTTTTTTTTTGATATCTCTATACCGAAAGACTTTGAAATATTGGATAGATTGATCGTTCCCTTTTCCATCATAATTTCTCCGCAAATCCGTTCTTTAATTTTGTAAACACTATTTTCCCTATGATCAAGGAAATAATGGAGATTAGTACGCAGATTGTAATTATTTCGATTGACGGAAGTGTACCTTCGTAAATACAACTATGCATTAATTCTACGAAATAGCTAAACGGGTTTAATTGAACTATTGTCTTAAGCATATCACTCGTGTCTTCTGCTCTGAAATATATGGGTGTTATAAAGTAGAAGATAACGACAATTGATGTTAAGAAGTGCTGTATGTCCCTAACATAGACATTTAGAGCAGATAATAACAGCACATAGCCAGAAACAAACAGTATCAATACGAGAATAAAAATGGGGATTGCCAGTAATGCCATCAAATCTATTTTGATGCCTGAACATATCGCGATCGTTATCGATATAATCAATCCTATAAATAGTACGACTGACGAACTTATTATTTGAGCCCATACAAATAACTCTCTGTTTACAGATATTTTTTTGATCATGAATCCGTTTTCGCAAATGCATGAGGTACCAGCCAATAAGTTTGTCATCATAAAAGTAAATGGGAATATCCCAGAGATCAAATATATAGAAAAATTATCGATTTGTTTTGTACTTAAGCTATTGAATGCGATATAGTATATTGCGATTAGTAACAGCGGCAATATTATGTGCCACGATAGGCCTAGTATGGAATTTTTATATTTTCCATACAGATTTTTTTTGACAAGACCCATCAGGATGTTTATTGACGATTCATCTATGATGTGAGGCAAATTAATACCGCCATTGATGTCAGGCTTATTGTCTGACACTGCTTCTATGTATCTGGTATACTTATATTACTATTGTCACTGAAAGAAGAGATGGGCATTAACTTGGCACACTTCAATTAAGAGGTTTCTCGAATTGTATAACCATGCCTTGATCAGGGCTTCTTCTTATGAGGGCACCTAGACGGATTCTTCATCTCAATTATCTTCGGGACGAGATCGAATTTCATCAGCATCCTTTATCTTAACGATGAGTCGGACGAGTCTCCATTTGTAGTCTATACGTACCTTCTTCGCCGCATCTAGCATGGTCATGCTTTTGCTTTAATTTGATTGTCTAGACTTGGTGAAATCGAATCTCTTCATGAATATGCTTCTCATGATGTTGGACAGGATACAGATGAATTCTGATGAGATAACGGAATAATCAGAATTACACGGATTCTGGGGTTTTAGAGAAAACCGATTGATTACATGACACCAAATCATCTAAAGTATAATTGAACAAGTAGAGAGGATTTCAATTATAGGGACCTTACATCAGAACTATAAACAGAGTGAATTATACATGAATAGATACCCTCTGCGTTAGGTGCGCTATGTCAGCATATAATGAATTCATTACTGTCGATTCACATTATGTTCCAAGAATGCACATATATTACTTTACTGAGAGCCGTACTTTTGATAAGGACCATAATCCAAAAACTCCGGTAACCATTAAACGTAGAGGCAAAGAACCGTTTAAGAAAAAAAATTTGGATGGCATTTGTTCTGAACCGAATTTTTATGATACGGAGATAACAAAAGATAAAGACTCAATTGAGGGAATTTTGGCAGATTATGAGTTGTATTTTAATAAAAAATTAGAAAAACTAAGAGAAGGAATCAATGATGGGGTTGGAACAGATGTTGTTGCATCATATGTGGCCAATCTAGAGGCCAGGTCAATTATCTATAGAGAAATGGCTATTGATGCAGTCAAGGAACTTGGGTCCAAATCCAACCCGAAGAATATACAGATACTGTCATTGATAAAAGGATTGGACTATTTGGGTGATTATCCAATCGAGGAGTATACCGGTGTATTCATTATTGCGGAAGGCGATCATGAATTCATTACATCAGATGTGCCTGTTATTAGACTGAATAATTGTGAAGTTATTAGGGAGATAGGGATAGATATTGATTTTTCAAAAATGGTAGGGTATGAAAGAGAGACTGTGTACATCTGTCCCTTATCATCTCTTTGTTGCGCCATCATTTTTCATAAGGGTTCAAAGAACTGTGATTCTTTTGTGAAATTGGGAGATATTTATACATTAGATAATATTAATCGCTTGATGTGCAATCAAGCGAGAGAATATCTATTCTATGCGCATCATATATCAGAAGAATGTATAAGATTGTTTGAAAGCAACAAATATTCGAAGAAATCAAATCTTATCATTGGTGCCGGCTTCTCCAGTGCCACCGTCGCCCGCCTCCTCGCCGACCGCGGCGAGAAAGTCACAGTGATCGAGAGGAAGGGCCACATCGCCGGCAACTGCTTCGATTACCGCGATGACAACAATATAATGATCCACAAGTACGGATCCCACATCTTCCACACATCTAACAGAAAGGTATGGGATTTCCTGAGGAAATACACCGATTTCAATCTCTATATGCACAAAGTGAAAGGAATAATAGATGGGATCGAAGCCCCCATCCCTTTCAACCTCAACACCCTCCATCTCGTATTCCCGAAATCCATGGCCGACAGGTTAGAAAAAAAATTGATCGACACCTACGGCTACGGCAAGAAAGTCCCGATATTGGAATTCCAGAAACAGGACGACGAGGATCTCAAATACCTGGCCCAGTACGTCTATGAAAAAATATTCTTACACTATACTATGAAGCAGTGGGGACACTCCCCCGACGAGGTCGACGTGGCAGTCACCGCCAGGGTTCCAGTATACATAAGCAGGAACGACAGGTACTTCCAGGACACATATCAGGGGATACCGTTAGAGGGATACACCGAGACTGTTAGGAAGATATTAGATCATCCCAACATCGAAGTCAGACTCAACACCGAATTCAAGAAGGAATATCTGGACCAATACGACCGCGTGTTCTACACCGGCCCGATCGACGAGTTCATGGATTACAAGTACGGCCCCCTCCCCTACAGGTCCCTGCGTTTCGAACTGAAGACATACGATCAGGAGCATGTCCTGTCCAATGCCGTGATCAACTATCCTTCGGCGGATTATGAATACACCAGGCAGCACGAGTACAAGTACTACCTTAATGACAAATCAGACAAGACCGTCGTGGCAACAGAATATCCAGAACCCTTCGAGCTCGGCAAGAACGAGAGGTACTACCCCATCCCCAAGGAGGAGAACATCCAACTGTACAACAAATACCTGGATGATGCCAAGCAGTACAAGAACCTGTACTTCCTAGGAAGACTCGGCGATTACAAGTACTACGACATGGACAAGGCGATCCTCAGGGCGATGGAACTGGTGGAATCCCTGAAGGACTGAGGATCAGAACAGTCCCGGGAACAGCCTGAGCAGCAGGCTCATGCGCCCGTACGTTCTGGGAATGAAGATCCCGTCATTGTTATCGGAATCGAAGCATCTGCTGTCCCTGACGGCATCCGCAATAGCGGATGCCGATGCCCTGTCACCGTTCTTCACCATCGAGAGGGCATCCTTCATCTTCTTCCTTTCATATTTTTTAACATCCACACCCTTCTCCCTGAGAAGGATCAGATGGTTTCTGATGCTGTAATACAGCGTGACTGGATCCTTCCTCCCGCTGTAATCCGGATGCCAAACTGATATACCGTTCAGGGTGATGAATCCCTTCCCGAACCTGAGACCGTATTCCACATCGTCGTATCTCATGAACAGCCTCATCGGAAGATTATCCGGACAAGCGAAGGAGGAGGGATACACGCAGTACCACCATCCGTTGTAATCGATCCTCTCCTCTTCATCAAATTCTTCGCATCCCTCATCCGCGGAGACATCCAGTTTATGCTTCAGCGAACGGCATCTGGGTATCCCGTCCCCCGGATCCTCGAATACCGCCCCGGATTCGTATAACATGCAAGGCTTATCCGACAGGAGCATGGTGCCGCCGATCGCGGAGCCCCTGTACTCCTCCTTCAGATACGAAAGGAACGACCACGTCCTGTAGAGGCATTCCGGTTCCAGTTCGGTATCGTCGTCCATCAGGGCTATGTGGGTGAATCCTCCCGCCCTGTGAATCTCCTCTATACCTCTGGAGATGCCTCCGCTGCCGCCGGTGTTGGTGTTTTGGAAGATATGGATCTTTTCGTTGGTAGAATCGGTATCGAGTTCGCCTGCGTTGTCGATGATGAACAGTTCCGCATTGTCGGAGAACCCGTCGTATTCCAAGGCCTTCAGGAAGGTCTCCTTCTTCTTCTTCTCGATGTATTCGGGACGGCGGTAGGTGCAGACGTCGAGGGCGAGTCTTACTGGCTTCGGTTCCTCATCGATCATGTACGATCCGGATAGGACGGAGGTCTGTGTGATCGCCGTGATCCTGATGCTTAGCAACCCTTTGCTGAATCTGTCTGTCACCTCTATCTTCGATTCCTCTTCGCATTCGAAGGATACGGACTGCTCACAGTCCGTGAGCAGCGTAACCGAGTACCTTCCGGTACATTGGAGAGATAGTTTTAGGGCACCTATGTCGGTGTATTTTCTCCATTTCGTCAGGGAGAATGCGTTCATGAATCCGCGGAAGGCGATTGATTCCCCAGGTTGGAGATCTACCGGGAATCCTCCGACATCCCTGTCGGTGTACAGGCGGAAATCGCCGCATTCCGTACTTGGGAGGATGAGGTGCTGGAGGATCATGGTTCCACTGGATAGGCATTGGATTGATTGTAAGTATTTATTTGGGTTCTTTTCCGCGTGGCAATCTTGATGAGGCGGCGGAGCCGCCGTTCAATAAAGGCAGCCGAGAGGGGAGCTACAGTGCTCCCCTCGAAGGATGCCGCTTTATCAATTCTCTGCCTGGCAATCGGCGGAGCCGATTGCCCGGGCAGAGTCAAATCATGTTTTCAATGGGTACCAACGTTCTGAAATAATCAACCCCTTGGAACAATCCACTATGTCTCTGAGGCAATTGTCCCGATAAGTTTCCGGTAACATCCTTATCAACGATCCGATGTACTCGCTCAGCGATTCTTCCAGGAGGATCCTGTTGTGAGATACCGCATTTCTTAGTTCACGTACGTTATCGATGTCTTTTTTGAAATACGGGTCGTCAAAATGAAATCCATTACAGCACATTTTTTGCAATTCTATTTCAAGTTCCCCCATGGTCTTCTTTTGCCATTTCTCGTACGCATTTTCTTTATTCTCATGCCTCACCACGATAGCACGCAGATGCTCTTCAAGGAAAGATAGATACTTGAAACAGTTGACAATCAGACGTTTATCATACCGATACAGATCCACAATCCTCTTCCAAGTTGGATCCTCTCCGTTAGATTCCAGCAGTTCGGCGAATCTCCTGTATTTCTCCGGGCATTTGATCGAGAACCATTTCTCGATGTCCTCCTTGTTCTCTTCGTAATCGGAGACGAATTCCTTTCCGGTCAGCATGGTTGTTGATCTCCTCGATCATTATCTCGCTCGATGATTTATCCTTCACAGCTTTGTGGATCTCCCGGCATTTCCTCTCGATCACCCTGTCGATGATTGTTCTCTTTTCATCCGATCCGAGTCCCTTGAAGTATCTGTAACTGTCCTCATACTTCTGAGGCAGCTGGTTCCAGAAGTATCTGGGAGGTTTCGAGGTCTTGTCCTGGCGGATTATGTTCGTCTCGCCGTTTATCTCGGTGAGGATGACGAAATCGATGGTGTAATGCACAGATTCCAGACTGTTGGTCAGGGTTATCGCGGTGGTGGAGTCCTTGAACGATTCTCCTTTGTTCTTTAATCTGTCGAACACGCCTCTGATGGCGTCTTTGACCTTCTTAGGGTCCTCTTTAATCGATTCGTAATCCTTCGAGTTGCGGGTGATGAAGATCTGGTAATCCAGATCGTAGCTTCCGTCCGGCTTCCTGACCATCGTTCCCCAGCACCCGGAACCGGCGATGCGGAACGTCATGCGGTATCTGTCGCGGAGGCGTAGCCTCATCTCTTGAAGGAGGCGGTTGGCGCGTGTACGTGCAATCTTCTGTTCGCGCCTGGTTATGCGTACGCACTTCGTCTGACACATTGTTTGGCAGAATAATTTGTCCATACAAATTGGTATCTATGTGATGAAAAACGATACAAATACGACTTAAATCATGCCGACCTTTTTAAATAAACTAGGAATGGTTATATTGTGGTTCATCAATAGTTCGTGCAGAGGTTTGTATTGGATGTATAGAGCAATTGAAATTGCGAGATTCATCTTATCAAAATGTGATGACTGGGGTATGCCTCTTGATAATCTGAAGCTACAGAAGCTGTTATATTTTGCATGGTCAGATTATTACACTGAAACTAAGCAATTTTTGTATAATGACAGAATAGAAGCCTGGTCGTATGGTCCCGTAGTTCCATCAGTGTACTTCCACTATAGGAGGTACGTTTCTTCAAAAATACCCATGATAGAGCCTGAGCCTGACATACAACCTAATGATGAACGCATTTTAACATCAATCATTGAGAAATATGCTTGTATGAGTGTTGGAAAATTAATTAGTATGACTCATGAATCCGGCACTCCTTGGAGTGAATCTATCAAGAATGGAAGAAGTTCTGAGATATCAAAAACACAGATAATGAGGTACTGTGATGGTAAACGGTACCGAGATAATTGATGAGATTCATAAAGTTCAGTCGGAACTGAATCAATGTCTTAGGGAATTATCTGAGCTTCCTCCATTAGACGATCATAATGGTGACAATAGAAGAAAGACAATTGAAGGTATCACCGAAAAAATGGTGGATATCTATTCGCGTAAAATCGGTGATGTTGAGTTTAGACACCAATATAGTGATTTTTTGAATTTTATCATAGATGAGTTAGGCCCGGACAATCTCGATGTGATGATCCAAAATTTGACAGATTTGATAAATCACTATGTTGAAAAAGGATGGCCAGATGCCAAAATATTGATGAAACTTCTCAAACTACGTGATCATTTGGAACTAGATATTCAGCGCTCGGCAATTATCCAAGAAGAAAAGGGAATCGCCAATGAAATTAAGGAATATAGATCCAAAGTCAATGATTATGAGACAAAAATCGAAGAACTGAATAGAAAGACAGAAGAGTTGAATTCTTCCTTTAAAAGTTACCCTGTACAAACCGTAACTGTATTGGGGATATTTTCAGCGATAGTTCTCGCATTTACAGGCGGATTGAATTTTCTTTCCGGTTCATTTTCAGAGATAGCAACAGCTGATCCAATCAAAGTGATACTGATTGTGCTAGTCTGTGGATTTATCCTGTATAATGTTATTCTTTTGTTGTTGTTTACCATTCTGAAGATATTGAACATCAATGAAGTTTCAAGGAAGCACAAGTTATGGGATCCCTGTATTGTATTCAACGCAATCATCCTTGTATTGATGGTCACTGTTTCAATATGGGGCGTGCATTGTGGCATTTTCAATTGATTTTATCGAATTACAATTATCTTGTGGGTTATTATGAATCATTGATTTGATTGACGGTGCCTGAGATACTCCTCCGCCCTCCTGTACTTCTCCTCCCTCTGCCTCTCGTAATCGTTCAGAGGCCTGCAGTACCTCGACGCGTCCATGTTGTGCCTCAGATCCGACAGCTTCACCTTCGTCGCCACCGGATCCGTGCCGATCCTCTCGATGTACGCCATATAATCCTCGTTCTTGTCATGGGTCATCAGCCTCAGCGGACCGATCACTGATTCCGGTATCCCCTTCTCCCTCAGGTCGTCGAACGTCAGGTCCGTGTCCTCCACGACATCATGCAGCAGCGCTACCGCCGTGCTTATCTCGTCGTCCATGCTCTCCGCCACCGTGAACGGGTGGAACACGTACGGGGCTCCGCTCTGGTCGAGCACTCCGTGGTGCGCGTCGTAGGCTATGCGCATCGCAAGATAGGTCAGCGGGGTGTAGATCATACAGTATCGATGGGTCCGGCGGTATTTATCCGTTCATCTTATGTAGCATCCCGACGAGGCGGCGGAGCCGCCGTTCAATAAAGGCAGCCGAGAGGGGAGCTACAGTGCTCCCCTCGAAGGATGCGCTTTATTCTCATCTCTGCCTGGCGATTGGCGCCAGCCAATCGCCCGGGCAGAGTATTATCATAATTATTAGACTTCTTTAGTCAACAATCCCACATTTTTTGAGAAGCTGTCCTAGATGTGTGCTGTTCGTCTCTTTTAATTTTTCAACGAGCCATTCGAATTTTCCTGGGCATTCTTTCCTGTGATTGTGATAGAACCACCCTAGTGTCACCGCGGCATTGTACTTGCCTGTGGATATCAGATCGTTCATTTCTTCTATCTTTTCGATATCTATCGGTATCTTGCCGGTCCAATACTTTACCCAATCGTTTATCGCTCCGCCGTATCCGCAGCGGGCCGCTTTTTCTAGATACCGCAGGTATCCATCTTCGTCGCCGTGTTCCTCATAGATAGTTGCCAGTACGTTGTATACATTCCCGTTGTTAGGTATGACGTCCTGATATTTTGCAATCTTATCTCTGTAACCGATATCATTTTTTATCGATTGGAAGTACACAATCAAGCAGTCCGAGTCCCCTTGTTCGCACCCCTTATGGAGGTAGTAATCGGATTTCTCTTTGTCCTTTATGGTGTGACTCCCGTTCTTGTAATGGCGGTACAGGTAGTTACTGGCATGGCCAGAACCGTGCTTGGAAGCAATCTCCTCCATCACTATTCCGCAACACTTCTCAAATTCAAATCTCGCATATTCAGTGTATCTAGAGGATAGGCAATCAAGTTCGTTGGCTGGTATCGACCGTTCCAAGGCATCCATTGCGGACATTGACGATCCCAGTATACCGAATCTCTCCAGTACAATCAATCCTGCCAGCGTTCCGTAGTCTTTCTTTTCCTCGAGACGTATGATGTCGGATTCCTCGAGAGCCCCCTCCAGATACGGTAATATGCTCTTAGGTATTGTCACTATCCCTATGCCGCTTTTCTTTCTGATTTCATCATTGAATTCGTTTTCGGGGGAATCGAGTTCTTTTGCAACCGCGAATAGTGTGTTGTATCTGCCGTCATGGGGATTGTCCTTCATGTACCAGATAATGCTTTGGACGCATTCTTCCGTGGATACCAGTCCCAGACATCCATGAATCTGTGAGAGAATTTTCCCGTTTACTGTTAGCACGTCCTCACTATTCAGGGCTCTCCTACATTCTTCACTTGTTGATATCCAAATCGCTTTGTTTTTCGAGAATGGGTAGACTGCATTATCAGAATCGATGAATGTGACTCCCATATCGTTGATCATGAAAGGTTCGGCACTGTGACCGGATTCAACAATCTGTATATTTCCGTTGATCAGTAGTTTGATATTATCTTCCGGTACGCGACCAATCGCCCCATCTTTGTAATCCACATTTATTCCGTTTGTTATGACCAATTTCAATAGATTGTTCCATCTGTCCTTGGGATAGATGCTCTTGAAGAATGGTGTACGAATGTAACTGATTATCAGGTATTTGCGGAAATATGTGATTAGTTCTGTGTTGGGGTGATTGTTGGAATTCTTTAGATCCTGGATTTTCTCGTTAAGGAAGTATTCGAGTCTCTTATTGAGAAGATCTTCGACGTCATTATCGTAAAGACCTGGGATGAAGTACATTTGAGTGGATGTGAGTCCGTTTTGTATTATCTGGCCATCGATATCGTACAGGATTACATGATTCCCGAAGGATTTTAGGACGGTCTGGGGGATGTAGTGGCTCTTGTACTTGTTGACCTTTTGTGTTGATTTGGAAGGCATCAATTATCCTCATCTGTAGATATGTCAATCATCGTTTCGCATTTCTTCGATTCCTGGCGTTTCCTCGCTTCCCTGTAATCTCTGGACTCCCGTTTACGCAGTTTATCATCGTAACTGATCATCCCGATGATATCGGACACCCTTTTGAACAGCTCCCCGCCCTCAGAGTAATCAGCCTTGCATACGAAGTTGATGCGTTCGTCATACATCAGTTCGCTGACCTTGTCCCTGCTCTTGTCATATACGCCGATGGAGTGTCCGCCGTATCCCTTCACGAGTTTCATGCAGGGGATATCCGTCGTCCCGTCCCCGATGTAGATCATGTTCTCGAACGGATACGGACGTTCGTCATGAGGCCTGTACTCGTTCACCCCGTTCTCATCCGAGATGTCTAGTTCCCCTTTGTTGATGCGGAAGATGAACTGAGTCTTCGAGGTGAAGTTCACCACGTTCTTCACCCATATCGGAACGTTGTTCTCGTCGTACAGGAACTCACATGCGAACACTTTCTCGAAGTGTCTGTATATCGATGTGCCTTCGATCATCTCCAGAAGGCCGGCGGATATCAGGTAATGGTTGACGATGACGTCGTGTTCCTTTCCGACCATGTTTACGGCATCGAACCACTTCTCCACACCTTTGTAGAACTCAACGTCCTTTCCGAATTCCTTAAGTATATCGCGGTTCAGAGGCTTGTTCCTCTTCTTGCATTCGGATACCATGAGATACAGATATGCCAGCTTAGAATCCATCGAATGATCTTTGGCGTATTTTCCAACCTCGCCCCAGAACTCCTTAGGTTCCATGCCGAGGCTCCTGATGAATCCATCCTGCATCTCGGAGGTACTGAGTGTCCTGTCGAAATCGTATATGATTGCGATTCTCGTTTTCCGGTTGGCCATGGTTTTCACCCTCGATGTGATTGGAGGTATCCAGTCATAAATGCATCGACAAATCCCGAGTTATGTCAACAAGAGTAGGATTCATGTCATTTGTATATCGGATGCTTCGCGGATGGACATTCCATTCAAACATCTTCATAAAGTACTGTTATTCCGACCTATTTACTCGGTTTAATCGCCGTTAATCCCCTAAATCATCAGCAGGTGAGTCCCCAAACACGTTCCCCTTATATCCTTAGATGTGAAGTCACGTCTCAGATGGTCAACAGACGCGAACAGATACTGTCATGCGCCATAGTGCGCATAGCCGAGGACGGCGAAGCATTCTCCACCGAAGGT
>JAEEGL012690684.1_pt1 | contig 13394 bp, 11 predicted proteins | sample 9134231 | NCBI WGS metagenome assembly JAEEGL01 (sample SAMN16246548, study PRJNA631951) | gut metagenome | biome: gut microbiome; feature: rumen; material: fiber-attached | host: Bos | place: Iran: Karaj | collected 2018-10 | reverse complement strand
GGCTGCGTCCGGATCAGGTCATAGGCCGGGGAGACCAGGTCCTCCGGGCGCAGGGGGCCGCGGCAGCGGTAGCGCTTTTTCTGCTTCCCCGCCGCCAGGTCCCGCAGGAGCTCCGGCCAGGTCCCCTCCGCCGCGCCGACGACGAGGGCGTCGAAGGCCCCCTCCGGGATGGTGTCCGCGGCGGTGGTGACGTGGACGCCTCCCGCGACCACCGGGATCCCCCGGCGGCGGTAGCTCCGGGCGATCTCAATGGCCCGGGGCAGCACGTCCACCGTCACGGAAATGCCCACGACGTCCGGGCTGTCGCTCAGGTCCACGGGGCCGACGTTCTCGTTTTCCACCGTGACCTGGTGCTCTCCCCGGATCACGGCAGCCACCGTCAGCAGTCCCAGGGGCGGGGCCATGTGCAGCTTCAGCTCCGTGTCCATGGGCCGCATGCGCATCCGGGGCTGGATCAGCTTGACGATCATGGCCCCGGCCTCCGGTATTTGACATTTGAAAACACGGCGCTCACCTCTGCCCCGGAAACCAGAGAGGCAGGGTCACAACCAGGAGCGCGATGCCCAGGAAAATCAGGGACGGCAGAAGAGAGAGGGCCAGCAGCGCATCCCAGCTGTCTTTCTTCGGTTCATGTCCCGTCCAGACGAGCAGAAGATTCAGGAGACCCAGGAGCAGCGCGGCAGCCGGAAACAGACAGAGCGCAGCCAAGCGCGAACTCAGTTGAGGAAGTCTGCCGCTGTACAGGATGCTCGCGGCGAAATACAGTCCGAACCCCAGGAGGGGAACTCCGGCCACAGCCCGGTAAAAGCGCCGCCGCTGTCGGCTCAAAGCCTTCCAATGCCTCATGGCGCACCTTCCCCGCCGCCCGGCCGATACTCCAGCAGATCCCCCGGCTGGCAGTCCAGCGCCTGGCAGAGCCGGAGCAGGGTGGAGACCCGGATGGCCTTCGCCTTCCCGGTCTTCAGGATGGACATATTGGTGGGGGTGATCCCCACCTTTTCCGCCAGCTCCGTGAGGCTCATTTTCCGCTTGGCCAGCATCACGTCGATGTTGAATACGATCTCGCCGTTCATCCCGCTCCCCCCTTCATATCGTCAGGTCGCTCTCTTCCTGGAGAAGCGCGGCCTTTTGCACCAGATGGGAGAGGGCGGCGGAGGCCACCGCGATGGCGGCCCCGGCAAAGACCACCAGCAGGGAGAGGAGCGCCACCCCGGGATGGCTCATGCTCAGGCCCAGGAGGACCAGATTCCCCAGAAAGAAAAAGACGGCGTCGCCCCCTGCCAGCCAGGAGATCCATTTGAGATAGCGGGCGTTTCCCAGGGAAAAGGAGGCGTCCCGCCCGATGTTCCCGGCGATGCGCCAGCCCAGGACCAGCACCGCCCAGCAGGGCAGCCCCGAAGCCCAGAGAAAACCCAGCCAGGGCCAGAACCGGTTGGAGAACTCCGGGTATTGGCTCCGGAGGGAAAGCCCGTAGCTGGGGACTAGGAGAAAATATACGGCCAGGCCGCAAAGGCCCAGGAGGACCACCACGAGCCGCAGCCATTTTGCCAGCGCCTTTTGTTCCATAACGCACCTCCCGCGTATTGCTGAGGGCAGTTTAGCAGAGAGTTCCCCGCCTGTCAATGATTAATTATCGTAATTCGATTAGTATTCATTGACAAGCGGGGGTTCAGCATTGCCGCGGCGGAATGGGAGCCCTATTCAAAGCTGTTTTCGTAGATGTCGAAAAAGCCGCGGAGGAAGGCGATATCTCCTTTCTCCTCCTCCGTGACCGCCCAGGGGTTCGACCGGGCGGAGGCTTCATAATACCGCCTGTAGTTCCCATAGCCCAGGGGCGGCAGAAGGTTCTGGAGCCGGAGCTTCCCCAGGGTGGTGCCGTACTCCCGGGAGAGCGCTCTCAGGGCCTTGTAGGGGTCCTTGAACACGGCCCGGCCTTCGGCGTCGGCCCCGATGGCGAGATCCTCGCTGACGGCCAGGTATTTCGCCGTATCCACCGCGCCCCGGATGTTCCCCTGTCCGAGAACATACTCCTGCACCCAGGGATGCTTCACCACGATGGGGTTTGCACAGCAGATCACCGTCACGGCGATCACCAGGAGCAGCGCCGCCTGAGTGATCCAGGTCCGGGGCTTTTGCCAGCGGAGGGCATTCCGGATGCGCTCTTTTACGCCTGTCTCCCCGAAGGCCAGAGGGCCCAGGGGAAAGCGCCGGGGCGCGGCGAAGGAGAGGAGGGAGCGGCTGTACTCCCCGGCGCTGCTTCCCTCCTCCGCCAGCACCTTTTCGTCGCAGCTCAGCTCCATGTCCCGGCTCAGGAGGAAGAAGGCCAGCCATACCAGGGGGTTGAACCAGTGGACCGTCAAAAGGAGGAAGGCCAGGAGCTTGATCCACTGATCCCGCCGCCGCAGGTGGACCCGCTCGTGAAGAAGCACACAGCGCAGCCGCTCCCCGCTGAGTCCGGCGGGAAGGTAAATGCGGGGACGCCATAGGCCCAGGAGGAAGGGAGAATCGATCCGGTCCGTCTCATAGACCCCTTTTTCCAGGCACACCGCGTCGGCCAGCCGCTCTTTCAGCCGCCATAAGGAAACGAAGGCGTAGACGAGCAGTGCCGCAGCCCCCAGACACCAGAGGACGACGCTAGCGGTCAGGAGTCCTCCGGCCTCTCCCGTACCACTCTGGGCCGCCGTCCCCGCAGTCGGAAGGGCGGCAAAGCGGGGCAGGTACGTGAGCTCCGGCCTGCTCCCGCTTCCCCCCGCCGGGGGCCGGAGCTGGAAGAGGCTGAAGGAGGCCCGGAAGCTCACGGGGCAGAGCAGGCGAAAGGCCGGGGCCAGCCACAGAAGGCAGGACCACTTCCTGGGCGCTCTCCGCAGCGCCAGCCGCGCCAGAAGTACCAGGGCGATCACCACGGCGGCGGAAAGGCTCATATTCAGAATACGAAGAAAAATGCGTTCCATCACGGTTCATCCTCCCCCAGCCGCCGGATCACCTGCTCCGGCTGTCCGATGCCGTACTTTCCGATGACCGTCACCCCGTCCTCCAGATAGACCGGGATGGCGTAGAGATAATCCCGTCCCTCCGCCAGGGCCTCCCGGGCCAGAGCCAGCACCTCTTCGTTATACCGGAGGGCGTCCTCCGGCGAGGCAGGAGGACGGAGGCCCATATAGGGATCGTCTTCCGATTTCCGGATATAGCCCACGGTGTCCGGGTCGCGGCTGCCGTCCGGCAGGAGGATAGCGGTCCCGTCTACCCGGCTCAGGTCCGGGAACAGCAGCTCGCCCCCTCTGCCCTCCAGGATGTTGCCGTAGGTCTCCCCGGCTTCGTTCCAGGGCCAGGGGGCACTGAGGAACAGGGTCCAGGCCAAATTGTCCAGCTCTTCTTCGCTGAGGACCCCCGTTTCCAGCTCCAGGGCCACGAAGCAGCCCAGGAGCGGATCATAGCGAAGGATGCCCTCGTTCCGCTTCTCCTCCGCGTTTTCCACAAAGGGGCGCAGGAACGCGGAGGAGTAGTACACCTCCGTCCGGGCGCTCTCCCCCCGTCCAGCGTCGTTCAGCACGTCATACTTTTCCCGGACGTCGAAGCGCCAGCCGTTTCCCAGAGTGAGCTGGCTGTAGATGGCCCGGGGATCCTCCTCCGCTCCCTCGACTTCCGTATAGGCGCCGCAGCCCAGGGCCCCCACACAGACGCCCTGGGCGTCAAAGAGGTACAGGGGCGCTTCCTCGCTGCCATAAAGGTAGAGGATGCCCCTCTCCCGGGCCGCTTCCCCGGGAAGGGAGAGGAACTGCCAGCCCACCGGCAGGAGCAGACGGACTTCCACGGCATCCCGCCCCTCCGCCTCCGGGAAGAGGACGGTCTGCTCCCGGTAGCTGTGGGAATCCGGCTCCCAAAGATCGGCGTTCAGCTCCTCCCTTTCCAAAAAGCTGTTCCAGCCCAGGAAGCGGCAGAGCAGCTCAGCGCCCGTGTCATACACGGCGAAATAGCGGTCCTGCCCGTAGTTCACCACCCGCCCCTTGCCGTCCATCTCCATGCCCCCGGCCCAGGCCACCCGGCGGGGATCCTCCACCGTATAGGCCACGTCCCAGGCGTAGACGTCGTAGAGCCGCCCGCCCTCCACATAGCGGTAGTCCGTCTTCTCCAGGCGGGTGATCTCATAGCCGGTGAAGCGACTCATCTCCTCCGGGTAGGGGGCATAGTTCTCCACGACCGCCTGTGCCCGCCATTCCAGAAGGTAGCCGTATTTCTCCCAGGCAGCAGGGTCGACGCTCCCCTCCCAGCGGCGGGGGTCCCGCAGGAGGCGGTAGAGCCCTTCATCCTCCAGCCAGACTTCCCGGAGCTCCCCTTCTCCGTCCTGCCAGCGGATGCGGAGCAGGTTCTCCGTCAGCCCCGCCTGGAGCCAGAGCTGCTCGTCCCGGGAGCTGAAGCTTTCCGGGCTGCCGGACAGAAACAGATCCGCCGACCATAAGAGATACAGGTCGTCCGGCTCCGGCATCCGTTCCCGGACGCTGCCCGAAGCCTTGTTCAGAGCCGGGGCCAGGGTCTCCGGCGTCAGGACCTGAGCGCCGGTGGCGAGGATATAATGGATGTCCTCCGGTTTCAGCGCGGCCAGGAGGGATAAAAGCTCAGTGTTGTCCTCCGCCGCCGGACCGTTGGGGATCAGCGCGGAAAAGCCGGGCAGCTCTGGCCCCTCCTCCCCCGCGGAACCGGGGTCCTCCCCGGTAGACATATCCACCAGCACCGCTTCCTCCGGGGAGAAATAGTCCTCTGTATTGCTGCTGAAGCCCGCGGCTTTCCAGGCCTGCTCAAAGGTGATGGGACGGTTGGAGAGATAGACGAAGGTGGAATCTGCGGCGGCATTGGGCATCCGCCCGCGGATCTCCAGCCGGTGGGCATAGGAATGGCCCTCCCAGCTCCAGCTCCCGTCGCTCATTTTGCTGTAGGTCTTCATGCTCCCCTGGATCGTCTCCTCTATGGCCGCCTCCTTCGGGGGATCCGCGGAGCAGGCCGCCGTCACGACGATCACCAGGAGAAGGGCCGCCAGGGTGACCCAGGTTCTGGGCTTTTTCCAGCGGAGGGCATTCCGAATGCGCTCTTTTACGCCCGTCTCCCCGAAAGCCAAGGGTCCCAGGGGAAAGCGCCGGGGCGCGGCGAAGGAGAGGAGAGAGCGGCTGTACTCCCCGGCGCTGCTCCCCTCCTCCGCCAGGACCTTTTCATCGCAGCTCATCTCCATGTCCCGGCTCAGGAGGAAGAAGGCCAGCCAAACCAGGGGGTTGAACCAGTGGACCGTCAAAAGGAGGAAGGCCAGGAGCTTAATCCAGTGGTCCCGCCGCCGGAGGTGGACCCGCTCATGACTGAGAACATAGCGCAGCCGCTCCCCACTGAGCCCGGCGGGGAGGTAAATGCGGGGATGCCATAGGCCCAAAAGAAAGGGCGCGTCGATCCGGTCCGACTCATAGACGTTCCCTTCCAGGCACACCGCGTCGGCCAGCCGCTCCTTCATCCGAAGCGAGGACACGAAGGCGTAGACAAGCAGTGCCGCAGCCCCCAGGCACCAAAGGACGATGGCAATATTGATCAGAGAGACCCCGGCGCTCTGGGCGGCAGCGGCGGGAACCGTCGGCGCCGGCGCAGAGGAGAGCACCGCTGTCCCGGTGTTCTGTACGACGAAGGGCGCGGCGGCAGGCCGGGCGATGTAGGTGAGCTCCGGCCCGCTCCCGCTCCCCCTCGTCGGAGGCCGGAGCTGAAAGAGGCTGAAGGAGGCCCGGAAGCTCACAGGACAGATCAGGCGAAAGGCCGGGATAATCCAAAGGAGATAGGACCACTTCTTCGGCGCTCGCCGGAGACACAGCCGCGCAAACAGAACCACAGCGATCACCGCGGCGGCAGCCAGACTCATATTCAGAAGCCGGAGGAACAACCTTTCCATTTCAGCCCTCCCGATGCTCGTCGATGAGCCTTTTCAGTTCCTCCGCCTCTTCCTCCGTCAGCTTCCGCCCACCCCCCAGAAAGGAAGCCAGGAAGATGGGCAGGGACCCGGCGAAGGTCTCGTTCACCACCCAGGTGCTCTCAAAGGCCCGGGCTTCCTCCCGGGTCAGGAGCGCCGTCACCACAGTGCCCTTGTTTTTCACATAACCCTTCTCTTCCAGGATCCGCAGACGGGTGTAGGTTGTGGACTTCTTCCAATCCAGCTTCTCCCGGCACAGCTCAACGAGTTTCCCAGACGGAACAGGTTCAGAATCCCAGATGATTTCCAGAAAGCGGGTCTCTCCATAGCTCAGGCGTTTTGGCTCCATATGTATTTCTCCTTCGGTTTAATCTCTTAGACTTTTCTTTAGTCTACTTCATTAAACCAGCCTTTGTCAAGACATGTTTTTTCCTTTTTTCCTTAGGAAAAGCAGATAAAGAGCAGCCCACGTTGGATGCAGGCCGCTCTCATAAAACGCCGGAAGAACCCGGCCGATCTGTTTTTCATCTGGCAACTGTCAGGCAATGATATGACGCGTCTGGTCCTCACAAAAGACCGCTATTCTTCCGCTTCTTCCGCCTCGTCCGAAAGCCGCTCAACCACTATTTCGTGCTGCGTCTTGCTGTAGTTCTTGCTGAAGTCCTTGGGAGAATATGTCATTCCCCGGAAAAGGAGGGAGCTGTGTACGCCGGGAGTAAGGCTGTCAAAGGTATCCGCGTATTCGAAAGCCTTCTGCGTGTACTCCCGGCATTTCTCCGGCAAGTCTTTGCTCAGCACCGCCAGCTCTGCATACGCACGGGAAAGAGTGACCGTAAACAGTCCGTAGTCACCCCTCTCGAATAAGATTTCCAGCAGGCGGGGCAGCTTTTCCAGGACCCGGACACGCTCTTCCCGGGGAAGTGTGCCCTCCTTTGCATAGACGAAGATCAGCGTTTTCAGGATATCCGCCAGATCGCAGAGACTGCTCCGAATGTGGTCCGGCCGAGTCTCCCCTTCCAGCACCTCCAGGGCGGTCAGTTCAATGCCCGACCATACGGACGGCAGCTTCATCATCCACCGCTGCGCCTGCTCCGGCTGCCCCAGCGCCTTATGGCAGAGACTGATATATCGAATGCAGCGGCACTGCTCCTCCAGATCATCCGTCATCTTCAGAAACCGCTCCGCAACGGAGGTGGACAGTTCCAGGTAGTGCCTACGTTTCTCGCCCTCCTGCCCAAAGCTCATGAGATAGGCGTCGATCATCAGGTCGCTCATGACCTCCGCTTCATTGGGCAGCTGGCCATACAGCGCCTGAGACAGTTCCAATGCTGCAACAGTATCACCCAGGTGATGCGCTTCCCGGTGCTGGGTCCGGTAGCCTTCCAGCGTCGAAAAGCGAAATGCAAAGTCCGCCCCCAGAAGAGAATCCACCGTTACGCCGTAAAATGAGGCCAATGAAGGGAGGAAGGTAATATCCGGATAGGTAGTATTGTTCTCCCAGCGGCTGACGGATTGCTTGGAAACGTTCAGCAGCTCCGCAGCCTGTTCCTGTGTCAGTCCTTTGGCGACTCGCAGGTCCCGCAGGTTTTTCCCGAAATCAAAGCTCATAAGGATGCCTCCAAATCTCGTTTTTTGCGGCCGCATCCTTAGTATGAAAGAAGAAACGCGGAATTACAAGCTCACGATCCGTGACTGACGTATCGGATCGTGAGCGTTTTTTATTCCTCTACAATGGCCTCCACCCGTTCCCGGAGGGATTGGAACTCCGGCTCTTCCCGAAGTGGCGCCAGGTCCGGGTGGTCCAGATACCGGAGAAGGAGCTTCCGGTGGAAGCGCAGGAAATCCTCCCCTGCCGGTTCCTGCGCTAAGGAATGGCGGAACAGGGCCGTTTCTACGGATTTCGCCTGTCCTGCCAGGAAAACGTCCAGCGCGTAATCGACCATGCGCCGGAGCCAGCCCATGGCTTCCTCCCGCCTCCCCAGCCCCAGGCAGGCCCGGGCCGCCTGCTGCATCAAATTCCCTGTATCCCGGTCATGCAGATCCGGCAGCGCCGTCTCCCGGCCGCAAAGAAGAGAAATGAGTTTCAAGGCCGTTTCCGTACACTCCAGGGCAAGCCCCGGCTGCTTCTGGGCCAGATAGTTTTCCGCCTGGTTCCCGGCAGTATCCAGCAAAAAGGCCGCTGCCATGGCGCTGCTGGTGATGAGATAATACCGTTCCAGCTGCGTATTTCCCAGAAGATGGTACAGCCTTGCCAGCCAGGGCGTCCTCAGGTTGTCCCAGTAGTTGAGCGCATCCCCGGCCAGGGCCAGCGCCCGCTCCCCTTCCCCGGCCAGGACCAGCAGCTCCGACAGCAGGCTGTCAAAAGAAAAGCGCAGATCATGAGCTTCAGGGGCGCGCATCCGCTCTGCCTGCTCCTCCGCAAAGTCCAGGGTTTTTTGCAGTATCTCCTCCGCCTGCTCTTCGCAGTACAGAAGGGACTCCGGATTCGCGAGCCGGTAGCCGGTATAAAGGAAATACCAGATAAATACTTCCTGGGACAGATGAGGCGGCAGGCCGTCCTTTACGGCGGCTTCCATCTGCTTCCATGCGGCCAGGGCTTTCTCCGGGTCCCAACGGTAAGCGCCCAGGCCGTCCAACGAAAGGGGCGGGGCCGTGTTGTCCATGCCGAAGAGCTCGTCCGTGGTAACGCCGAAGGTCCGTGCCAGCAGAGGCACCTGGGAGATATCCGGCAGGCTCTGCTCCGTCTCCCATTTGCTCACCGCCTGGGACGTCACGCTGATCCGCTCCGCCAGGGCTTCCTGGGTCCAGCCCCGTTCCATCCGGAGCCGCCGGATGACACTTCCCATACTCTCGCTTGTTTTCATGGTTCAGCCTCCTTTTGTTGGTCTGCGTCCAGCATAACACGCGCTTCGGCGGAATACCAGCAACGCATCCGGCAGCGGACTCAACCGTCAGTTGGATGAGGCTTCCTTCTCTCCGAAGGAGATGGGATAGTCTCCGGGACTCATGCAGCAGGCGATTCCCCGAAGGCCGTATCGCTCCATCTCCAGAGTTGCCAGCAGGATGCAGAGGCAGGTGTGGTGCATCTCGTTTACGTTATAGGTCCTCCCCAGGGCCTTGTGCTTGGACTCCTTTTCCACCAGGATCCTGGCATTCTTCAGAGCATCCAGAGCGCTCGTCAGTACCGCCTCCTCCAGCTCCGGCAGCTTCTCCTTCAGTTCATAATAGCTGATATCGCTCATGCTCACGACCGCCGCCAGGACGCGGACCGCGCCGGGGACCGCCAGGGTCTTGAACAGCTCTTCCCCCAGGACCAGGCTTTCCCGGTTGATCCACGAAAAGAAATCCCTGGTGACAATGGCGCCGTAGCCCCGGCCGGAGAGCAGGGACAGCCCGTTTAGGTTGGAAATGTGGGCAGGGATATCATAGAAAAAGTCCCCGCTCGGATTATCTTTATAGTTGATCAGATTCTTATGGGAGATCCCGTGATGGGCGGCGGCGAAGAGCTTTAACGCCTCCTCATAGGATTCCTTGCTCATCTGCACCGGGACAGCGGCGACCCGGTCCGTTATCCTGGCATAAACGTCATCGTATGCCAGGTTTTCCCCGTAATACAGATAGTCGATGCTGACATGGAAATAGTCCGCAATGGCCGCCAGGGTCTGAGTATCCGGCTGGTTGGTCCCCGTCTCCCACTTGGACACGGCCTGGCCGGAGATATGCAGGGCGGCCGCCAGCTCCTCCTGGGTGACGTCGGCCCTTTTCCGCAGCTCCGCGATGTTTCTGGCAAAGTTGATCTCTCGCATGGAATCCACTCCTTCCGGCGTATTCTGTCCGATGCACCTGACGGTTTCCATTGTAGACAGCGAGACCGCGGAGCGCAATAACGCCTTGCGTCAGTGACCCAACCTCCCGTTGAGCTGCCCCGCGATCCTCCGCCGTACGGTTGGATTTGCTTACGTTCTGTCTGCGCAGACGACGGCGCGGACTTCCTCTTCAGCGTGGAGGAAGGCCTCGGCCACCTTCGGGTCGAAGTGCGACCCGCTCCCCTCCCGGATGATCTCCATCGCCTGTTCAAATGGGAGCCTGTCCTTGTAGCTGCGCTTGGACACCAGCGCGTCGAATACGTCTGCCACCGCCATGATGCGGGCGGAAAGCGGGATCTCCTCTCCGGCGAGTCCCTGGGGGTATCCCCCGCCGTTCCACTTCTCGTGGTGGCAGTAGGCCAGGTTCCGCGCCTCGTTCAGATAGCCGGAGCTGTCTACCGATACCATGTCGATGGCGCGGGTGAGGATGTCCCTGCCCGCGGTGGTGTGGGTCTTGATCTCCTCGAACTCCTCATCGGTCAGCTTTCCCGGCTTGTTCAGAATCGCATCCGGGACCTGGATCTTCCCCACGTCGTGCAGCGGCGCGGAATGCTCCACATCCTCAATGAACTCGTCCGTCAGAATGTCCTTGTAGACTCCCTCCCTTCGCAGCTGCTCCATGATGATCCGGGCGTATTCCGCCGTTTTGCGCACGTGGTCGCCGGTGCACTTGTCCCGGCTCTCCACCAGATCCGCCAGAACAAGGATCAGCCCGTTCTGCAGCTTGGAGATCACTGTGTTCTGTTGATCGGACTGTTCCCGCTGTTCCCGGATGATGACAAAATACATATAGACCGTGGCCGCCACGGAGGCTAATATGATGTACTGGACGCCGTAAAAGTTGCTCTGGATCAAAATGGCCGCGATGGGCGCGATCATGTAGGTCCAGAACGCGATCTTGACCCGGCGCGCGATGTTCCGCCGATAGCGGAGCAGCAGAGCCATGTTGATAAGCAGCATCACCAGCGGGCAGAGGTTGGAGAGCAGATAACCGGGCCCGCGATGGTAAACGTTGTTCGCGTCAAAGGAGTAGATCAGGCCGGAAAACTGGCCGATCAACAGCAGAGCCATGTGGACGGCGATCAGGACGATCAGGGCGGGGCTGAACAGCTTCACGGCGCGCCCTGACTTTGCCACGGTCAGCACCAGGATGCTCATCATGTAGGTCAGAAAGCCCGCCGACAGCATCTCGGAAAAGGTGAACGCGTGCAGCGCGAGGAAGACGCCGTCCCCCGGCAGTCCGTCCATGAGCTGCCGCGACAGGTGGGTGATGATGTAGAGCAGGAGCAGCAGGAACAGGATCTGAAAGCAGTGCTGCACCGCCTTCCGCAGAGAAGCGGAGACGGTGATGTGCAGGATACACAGCACGCTCACGCCGATGCCTGCCGCTACGATGATGAGATTGATGAGGTTGATCGCTGAGATCTGGAACATCATTTCGTGACCCTCCCGGATAAAAAAGGACGGTTAGGAATGCTCGTTTCCCCTCTTCCCCCATCATACCTTAGAGTTCCGGCGTGCGTCAACAGCCAAGGCAAATGATGCTGGAGTCGGTCCTGCAGGAAAGCAAATAGAACGAGCACCGGAAACAATAATGCTTTCGGTGCTCGCTGGCACCCACGGGAGGATTCGAACCTCTGGCCTGCCGCTTAGGAGGCGGCCGCTCTATCCTGCTGAGCTACGTGGGCATATATTGAAAAAGCCTTCTGCCCGCAAATACGGGCAAAAGGCATTATAACACAATCCGGAGCTTTTGCAAGGATTATTTCTCTTTGCTCCGCCGATGCTGAATGATCTCCGCCATGACGCTGACGGCAATCTCCGGGGGCGTTTCCGCGCTGATGGATAGGCCGATGGGACAGAATACCGCCTGCAGCTGCTCCATGGGGAAGCCTTCCTCCTCATTCAGCTTTTTGTAGAGGGCGTCCCGTTTGGACTTGCTGCCGATCATGCCCAGGTAGAAGGGCCTCTTGCCTAGGGCCCAGCGCAGCACATCCTTGTCGTAGGCGTGACCACGGGTCATGATGACCACATAGCTGTCCCCGTCGGCCGGGAAATCCGGCATGGCTTCAAAGCTGTCGATGACCACGCAGTCGCAGCCGGGAAAGCGGTCGCCAGAGCAGAAGTCCGCCCGGTCGTCGATGACGGTGACGTTGAAGCCGCAGCGAACGGCCAGGGGCGCCACCTCGGCGGAGACATGGCCGGCGCCGAAGAGCCACAGCCGCGGAGCCGAGCCCACGTCCTGAACGATAAAGCGCATCCCGTCCTGGGCGTCGCCGTGGATGGCGACGCGGATGGGGTTCAAAAGGATGTTCTTCACAAAGGTCTGGCTTCCCCGGAAGGAGCCCACCAGCCGCTCTCCCCCCACGTTGACGATGAACTGCATGGGAAGAGAAGAGTCGGGCCTCTCGTCCAGAACGAAAAAGACCCATGCGGGGACCCCGTCCTGCTCCGCCTGTGCCGCCGCCTCCAGGGCCTGGCGGTGATCCGGCTCCACATAGACCAGCAGCACTTCGCAGACTCCGCCGCAGATGAGCCCCGCTGTGGCGGCCTCCGAGCCGCTCATGTCATAGTGCATGATCCGGGGCCTGTGATCCTTCAGGACATAGGCCCTGGCCTCTTCGATGACGCCGGCCTCCATGCCGCCGCCGCCGATGGTGGAAACGATGCTGTTTTCCAGGACCAGCATCCGGCTTCCCGCGCTCCGGGGTGTGGAGCCGTCCTGAGAGATGATGGTAGCCAGGACGCAGGGCGTGTTTTCCGCGCAGAGTCCCGCCGCTTCACGAAACAGAGACTTCATAGCAACCTCCGATGATTTATTCTCCTGCGGATATCATACGAGCTTTGGGACATATTTGCAAGCCCCTTTTGCGGAAGGATGTTTTTGTGCGGTTTCTCTAAGTTTGCGCTTGACAGAAGGGGCTCGGTGGGTTAGAATAACTTGAATATATATAAGAGCTTAGGGGAAGTTCTAGTGGCTGTTTACACGGCCGTATATATTTTTCAACATTCTATTCTATTTGTCAGGAGGTAAACCGTCAACATGCCCTGGTGGTTAACTGCCATTATCGCGATCGTGGCTCTTGCCGTCGGGACTATCCTCGGTATTACCTACCGCAAGAAAGTATCCGAAAAAGAGATTTCCAGCGCCGAGGAAGAGGCCAAGCGTATCATCAACGAGGCCATCAAAACCGGCGAGAGCAAGCAGAGAGAAGCTCTGCTGGAAGCGAAGGAATCCATCCATAAGGAACGCGTCGAATACGAGCGGGAGGTGAAGGAGCGGCGCAACGAGCTGCAGAAGCAGGAACGTCGGCTCCAGAGCAAAGAGGAGAATCTCGACAAAAAGACCGACAACATCGAAAAGAAGAGCGAACAGCTCACCAAAAAGCTCTCGGAGGCGGACGCCCTCAGGGAGGAAGTCAAGCTCATCAAGCGCAGCGAGCTGGAAATGCTGGAGAAGATCTCCGGCTACACCCAGGAAGAGGCCAAGACCTATCTGATCCAGGAGATCGAATCGGAAGTGACCCATGAAAAGGCCATGAAGATCAAAGATCTGGAGACCAGATTCAAGGAGGAGGCCGACGAAAAGGCGC